>ENA-OSEO01001616-OSEO01001616.1-sediment-metagenome-genome-assembly--contig:-NODE-1616-length-39014-cov-3.973342_pt1 | contig 39014 bp, 35 predicted proteins | sample MGYA00237883_ERZ534232 | MGnify/ENA metagenome assembly ERZ534232 | reverse complement strand
ATCATGTGCTTCTCTGATCTGTCGGTCAGTGTATAATGGAACAATTACTTGATGAGGTTCCTGATGCACATTCCTTTCCTTTCTTCCATGTTGCTGGCCACATTGATCCTTCTGGTCATCGCGCTGCTTACCACCGAACGGCTTATCCGGCGCCATCACAGGCAGAAAGTGGATTTTTTCAACCATAACCCCATCCAGCCCGGAGACATTGTATTTCTGGGAGACAGCATCACCGATGGCGCTCGTTGGCACGAACTGTTCCCTGATCTGCCAGTCCGCAATCGCGGGATCAACGCAGATACGACCTCCGGGGTGTTTAACCGTTTGGGAGACATCACTGCGGGGCAGCCCGCCGCGGTGTGCCTGCTCATTGGGACCAATGATCTGCCCTGGTTCTTATTCCGCCAGAACGCGGATATTATTGACGCCTATAAAGGAATCCTGAAACGTCTCCAATCTGAAACACCACAAACGAAGGTCTTTGTGCAATCCATTCTGCCGCGCGAGCGGCGTTACGCAAAGCGCATTCTGGCCCTGAACAACCAGCTGGAATCACTGGCCGGTCAGTACGGCTGCACCTACATCCACCTTTTTCCCCATTTTGCCGGCCCAAATGGCGGTATCCGCCCGGATTTCACCAATGACAACCTGCACCTGATGGCAGCCGGGTACGCCTGCTGGGTTGAGATCCTCAAACCACATCTCTACAACTTAAAGCACAATTCGTAGCAATACCATCCATTCCCGGTTTACAATCCTGCAAACCGCGCCTATGGTTCACATCTTTCTGCTGAATCGGGGGTTATATCAGTAGTCACATGCTTCCAGCGTTTCCCGGTGAAAAAATGTGCCTCGACACATCCTCTGAATGTGTCTTAAGAAAGCAGTCAGTAGGATGCCAGATTGGATGATATGACTTACACTTTTTCGCATGGGTTACGCATTCTTTCCCTTTTAACTGTCAATCACAGGAGCAATATGTTCTCTAAAAAGTTGTTTTATTGGGCTTCCAGACCTGTCATCGGCACCTACGCAAGCACCATGTTGAAAATGGATGTCAATCTGCATCAGAAGCTTCCAGATGGCGCAAAAATCATCGCGGCCAACCATCCCAGCACCTCAGATCCCTTTTTCGTCGCGGCAATGCTGCGCCAGCAATCTTTTATTCTTATTAACGAACTACTGTTCAAAGTTCCAGTTTTCGGTGAATATCTGCGCCGCTCCGGCCACATTCCGGTCGCGATCGGACAGGGGCAAGGGGCAGTAGATGCCGCCCTGGAATATCTCAAAGCTGGCCACACGGTAATGATCTTTCCGGAAGGCAGTCTCAGCCCGCAAGAAGGCGGGTTCCGGAAAGCCCGCACCGGAGTAGCCCGTCTGGCTTTGATGAGCGGCGCGCCAGTTATCCCGGTTGGGATCCATCTCCTTCGCGACCGGATCAACACCATCCGCTCCACAGTACGCGGACAGATTGAATATGGGCGCTGGTATTTACGCGGCCCCTACAACCTTACAGTGGGGCAGCCATTGCGATTCACAGGCAGTGTTGAGGACAGAGATCATGTACGTGCCGTGGCAGCCACTGTGATGTATCACATCATCGAACTGGCTCGCGAAAGCAAAACCCGTCTTAACCAGACTCCGGGCGCGCTGACCGGCATGGTCGAAGTGCGCTAACAGAAATCTTAAGCCAGCAGGGATATCGTTACACGATATCCCTGCTGCCCCCGTTGAAGTTTTCAAAGATTATTGGATTTGCTAAGAAAATCTCTGGCTAACCTGCGCACATCTTCAGCACTTTCTGCTGCCAGGACACTTTCCGCCAACGGCATCAGCGTTTTGGTATCGAGCTTACGGATCAGTGATTTGGCAGCAGGCACAGCAACCGGATTCATGCTTAGCTCATCCACACCGATCCCAACCAACACCGGTATCGCTGTCAAATCTCCGGCCAATTCCCCACAGACCCCAACCCATTTGCCATGTTGGTGAGCCTGTTCCGCCACTGTGTGGACAAGGTTCAGCACTGCGGGATGCAAAGCATCCGCCAGCCGGGCCAGTTCCGGATTTCCTCTTTCTGCAGCCAGGGTGTATTGAGTCAGATCATTAGTTCCAATGCTGAAGAAATCAACCTGGGAAGAAAAAATGCCGCTGAGGATTGCCGCCGATGGAATTTCGACCATGATCCCGGTTTCGATCGGCCAGCGGTGTTCCAGACCTTCCTCCAACAACGATTTGTGCGCCAACGCGAGCTGCTCTTTGGCCTGCACAAATTCTTCAGGACTGGCGACCATAGGAAACATGATCCGGTAATAAGTATCCTTGCCGGCCCGCAAAATAGCCCGCAGCTGGGCCCGGAACAATTCCGGCTCCCGAAGCGACAACCTTAATGCCCGGACGCCGAGAAACGGGTTTGCTTCCTGTGGGAGCTGAATGTACGGCAAATTCTTATCACCGCCCACATCCAGTGTGCGGACAATGACCGGAAGGTCTGCCATAACCTCGCCAATTTGCTGCAACAACTCCAACTGCTCCTCTTCGGAGGGCGCTGTTTCTCGAGAAAGATACAAAAATTCGGTACGCAGCAACCCCACCCCTTCCGCGCCATTCTTCACAGCAGCCCGCGCGTCTGCGACATTCCCAATATTTGCCGCCACCTCAACCTTGCGCCCATCACGCATAACTGCCGGCGCCGCACTATTTTTCAACAGATCCGCGCGTTTCTCAAGCCATTCCTGCCGCCGGGTGGCGCTCTCTTCCAATACATCCTGCGGTGGGTCAACCCACAACTGGCCGGTAAAGCCATTCACGACAACACGCGTTCCTTTGGCGATATTTCCCAATCCGGGATCCGCGCCGGAAAGCGCGGGGATCCCCAGCGCGCGCGCCAGAATCGCGCTGTGAGAGGTGGGGCCTCCGCCCACGGTCACCAACCCCAGCACCTGTTCCAGGTCCAGTTGTGATGTTTCGGTAGGGGTGATATCCTCAGCGAATAAAATCACCGGCTCATCTGACTGAATCGAAATTTCAGGAGTTTCTCCAACCAGCTCAAACAGAACCTCATCACCTATCCCCTGCACATCCATTGCCCGCTGCTGCATATATTCATCCGGTAAAGCCCGGTAATTTTCAACCAGTTCCTCAATACAGCGCTTCCAGGCAGCAGCTGCGTTATTATGGTTCTGATAAATTAATTCCCGCGTTTTTGTGAGCAGATCCGGATCCTGCAAAATCAGCAGATGGGCGTCAAGGATTGAAGCATCAGCTTCCCCTACCTTCTGCGCCAAATCACGCCGGCGTTGCGTAATGGCTTGCTTGACTTTTTCCAGAGCAGATTCAAACCATTTCCACTCCGCGTCCGGGTTTTCCACTTTATGGTCCGGAATTGTGAGCGGTTTTTTCACAAACTGAGCGATCGGGCCAATCGCGACCCCTTCGGAGATGGGCACAAAGACCTGCGCGCGCTCATCTTTCAAAGATGGTTGTAGCTTTGCTTCTGCCTTTGCCGGAGGTTGTTCCTCCACTAAAGGTTCTCCAAAATTTTCTTCAACCAGTTTTGTCAGCGCTTCCACAACTTCTTCACGCTGGCGCCCTGCCGCAAACACTTGAATCTGGTGATCCTTTAACACCCCAAGCGTGGCAATGGCGTTCAGGCTTTTGGCCGAAACAGGACCCTTGTTTGTGGCCAGATTCTTTACCTTTACTTCCGCGTCAAAACTGGCTGCCGTTTGAACAAATTTAGCCGCCGGTCTGGCGTGCAGCCCGTGCAGGCTGTGAACAGTTAAAATGGCTTCCAGTCCATCCTGCCCGGCAGAGGGTTGTCCCGGCTCGGGGGCTGTCTCCTCTGCGAGTGGGGGGAGGCTCCCTTCCAATTGTTCACGCTTGGGCAGCAAGGCGCCCACCGCCTCCTGGTAAACCATTTCAAGACTGCTGCCCAATCCAGCCTGAACACCTGCAGCGATCGCGCCTTCCACAAATGGTGCCGGACAGAAACGGATCTTCTCGTGCATTTCTGGCGGCAGCAGCTCAAGAGCCATTTCGGCGCTGAGGATGGCACTGCCCAAATCCATCAGAATGAGAACACCATCGTCCGTGTAAATTTCCTGAATTCTTTCCGCAATTTCCACAGCGTCGGTGCCAAATGCCTGCCGGTCTTCACCAACACCAGCCGCGACAGCGATCTGGACTGTACCAGAGCTCATTTGTCTCGCGAGCCCGGCAACTCCTTCTGCCAATTTTTTACTGTGTGAAACAAGAAGAAGGTTAACCATATTTTCTACCTTACTGAAATTGAACCATTCACCATCACATTATTACCAATATTTCAAAAAACCGCATCGGCTTAAACACCAGAATTTTATAGAGAAAACCAATTCTGCTTTTCAAATTTCACAAGCAGTTCAACTATTTCTTCGGCTTCCGATTAAATAACTGGTGAAAAAAATTCATCCCAAAAAACACCAACCAGATACTTCCTCCAAAACCAAGCCCCCACAAAACTCCGTTTAGAAGGGTGTCCACGGTAGCCACCTGCCAGCCCACCCATACCGCCAGAACCACACTTAAAATAGTTATGGCCCAAAATCCAGTTTTTTTGGAAAGCCACGGCTTTCTTTCAAAAGACTGTCCGTTCCCTTCCTGTTTTGATTTACCCAATTCTTCTTCTCCAAAACTGATAAAAGCAAAATGAGATAAAAAACAGGGGCGGCGGAATCGCCGCCGCCCCAAACGGACTACAAAAATCTTACTCTACCCAGTCAAAGGTGCGGGTAACCGCTTTCTTCCAACCCTTGTAGAGTTTCGCGCGTTCTTCCGCGCCCATAACAGGCTTCCACTCTTTATCCTTGCCCCAGTTGGCGCGCAGGTCATCCACTTTGGCCCAGAAGCCAACAGCCAGACCGGCAGCGTAGGCGGCGCCCAGAGCAGTGGTCTCAGCTACTGTCGGGCGGATTACCGGAACACCGAGGATGTCAGACTGGAATTGCATCAGCAATTCGTTGAACACCATACCACCGTCCACTTTCAGGGCGGTCAGGTCCACACCAGAGTCCTTGTTCATCGCATCCAGGACCTCGCGGGTCTGGTAGGCGGTCGCCTCAAGGACAGCACGGGCAATGTGGCCGCGGTTAATGTAGCGGGTCAGGCCAACGATCGCGCCGCGCGCGTCGCTCTTCCAGTATGGAGCGAACAGGCCAGAGAATGCCGGCACAAAGTAAATACCGCCGCTGTCTTCCACGGTTCGGGCCAGAGGTTCAATATCCGGGGAAGCGTCAACCATCTTCAAGTTGTCGCGGATCCACTGTACCAGAGCGCCGGTGATCGCGATAGAGCCTTCCAGTGCGTACACAGCCGGCTGATCGCCAATCTTATAGCCGAGGGTGGTCAACAGACCGTTCTTTGATTGAACTGGTTTGGTTCCAGTGTTCAAAAGCATGAAACAGCCGGTACCATAGGTGTTCTTTGCTTCGCCGGGATCGTAGCAGGTCTGGCCAAAGAGAGCTGCCTGTTGGTCGCCGAGGTCGCCGGCAACCGGAACACCTTCCAGGCCGCTGTTCTTGCAGTGGCCGTAGACTTCACTGGATGCCTTGACAGCAGGCAGCATGGCGCGCGGGATGCCCATAATCTTCAGCATTTCGGGGTCCCAATCCAGGGTTTCCAGGTTCATCAGCATGGTTCGGGAAGCATTTGTCACGTCAGTAACATGCACGCCGCCCTTCGGGCCGCCGGTCAGGTTCCAAATGACCCAGGTGTCCATGTTGCCAAAGAGGACTTCGCCCTTCTCCGCCTTCGCGCGTACACCTTCAACATTATCCAACACCCATTTGATCTTTGGACCAGAGAAATAAGTCGCCAGAGGCAGGCCTACTTTTTCGCGGAAGCGATCCTGGCCGCCATCTTTTGCCAGTTCATTGCAGATCTGATCGGTGCGGGTATCCTGCCAGACGATCGCGTTATAAACTGGTTTTCCGGTCGCCTTTTCCCAAACAACTGTGGTTTCGCGCTGGTTGGTCACACCTACAGCAGCAAGATCCGCCGCGGTGATGTCGCTCTTCTTCAAAGCGCCTTCAATTACTTCCTGTGTCCGCTCCCAGACTTCCAGAGCATCATGTTCAACCCACCCTGGCTTCGGATAGATCTGCTCGTGTTCTTTTTGATCTACACCAACCACTTTCCCGCTGTGGTCAAAAATCATAAACCGAGTACTGGTAGTACCTTGATCTACTGCTCCAACATACTTCGCCATTTTATTCTCTCCTTAGCTTTGGTTAAACTATTTAAAATACTTTAATGCTTAAAGATTATTGGCCCAGACTTTTGCGGCTGTATCCAGCAGTAAGAAAGAAGAAGTTGCTCCCGGGTCCTGATGACCCGCGCTTCGTTCTCCCAAATAACTGGCGCGTCCCTTCCGCGCTACGAGAGGAATAGTCGATTTCATTCCGTTTTCCGCAGCTTCAGCAGATTTCCTCAGCCCTTCGCTGACAGATAAATCCAGCCTGACGGCTTCATTCAAGACCTCAACCGCCGGGGTCAATGCGTCGATCATGGTTTTATCGCCCACAGAGGCTTTCCCACGATTGATGACACCGTTGGTGGCCGCTTCAACAGCTGCGGCCCAATCAGCCAGCGTAAGCTCCATTTTGCCTGCCAATTTGGTTCCAGCCTGAATGAAGAAGGTGCCATACAAGGGTCCGCCAGCGCCGCCCACAGTTGAAAGCAGGGTCATGCCAACGGTTTTTAAAATTGTTCCGACATCCTTATCTTCCATGCTGGGCATTTTGGCCAGCACAGCCTGAAAACCGCGGTTCATATTAGCTCCATGATCCGCGTCGCCAATGGCTGAGTCCAGCTCGGTGAGATATTCCATATTTTTAGAAATGACTTGAATATAGGCCTGAAGCCAGGATAAAACTTCATCTCTCGTAATAACCATAAAAGATCTCCTCTGAGCCAGGGGCTGGAGAAAAACTCCAGCCCCTGCTTTAAACATTCCGATAAACTACACACCCCAACGCATTCCGGCAGTCTTCACCGGCGCGTCCCACAATTTGATGAGGTCGTCGTCCATCTTAAGCATGGTTATGGATGCGCCCGCCATCTCCAGACTGGTGATGTAGGGGCCGATCAACTTGCGAACAACTTTCAGCCCATGCTTCTCCGCAATTTCTACTGCTTTGCGATAGACAATGTAAAGCTCGATCAGGGGTGTTCCACCCATACCATTCACAAACAGCAATACCTGATCACCTGATTTGAAGGGTAAGTCTTCAATGATGGGTGTCATCAGCATTTCAGTGACCTCATCGGCCGGTTTAATCTTCATCCGGGTCCGACCTGGCTCACCATGAATGCCAATACCGATCTCCATTTCATCTTCGGGTAGATCGAAAGTGGGTTTTCCCGCGTGCGGAACGGTGCAGGAGGTCAATGCCATGCCCATGCTGCGTCCCTGGCTATTGATCTTGCGGGCCAGATCAGCAACTTCTTTGAGCGAACGACCTTCTTCTGCGGCCGCGCCAACCAATTTCTCCATCAGCACGGTCAAACCAACGCCACGCCGGCCGGCAGTATACAGGCTGTCTTTCACCGCCACATCGTCATCAACCACTACCGCTTCTACTTCGATCCCTTCGGCTTTTGCCAGATCGGCAGCCATTTCGAAGTTCATAATATCACCGGTGTAATTTTTGACAATGTGCAGCACGCCTGCGCCGCCATCTACCGCTTTCGTGGCTTCCAGCATCTGATCGGGAGTCGGGCTGGTAAATACTGCGCCTGGGCAGGCGGCATCCAGCATGCCCATGCCGACAAATCCACCATGCATGGGTTCATGGCCGCTGCCACCGCCGGAAAGCAGTCCTACTTTGCCCTTCACAGGGGCATCAACCCGAACCACATAATTGGGATCATAATGCACTTTTACGATATCCGCATGCGCTAACTCAATCCCTTGCAGCTCTTCCTTCACCACTTCATCAGGTTTGTTGATTAATTTCTTCATAAACCTTTTCTCCATTTTCCACTCAACAGATTTTACACTGTGAAGTGAATACACAATCGTTCCAGATCGCTCAATCTTATTTCGCGGGCAGGTTCTTTGTCACAAACGCATCGTAGAGTGCCACACCAATCGGGCCGGCAATTGCTGGGATGAGGACAGGCGGGATCAGCCAGTACAGGCCATTGAACAGGCCTTGAGTTCCAACCAGCAGGCCGAAGATGCGGGGGCCAAGGTCACGGGCAGGGTTAATGGAATATCCACTCGGGCCACCGAGAGAGAGACCAACTGCCAGGACGGTGAAGCCAACCAGCAAAGCGCCCAAATTGTCCTTCAGGCCCATGTTCTTGGAATCGCCGCTTGCCAGAATACCCCACATCAGCACCATAGTGCCAAAGAGTTCCGCGATCGAAGCGGTAACCATGGAGTAAGAACCCGTAGCAGCCGCACCTTCACCGCCCCAGAATGAAGCCCCAAAGACTGAGCCGGGGCCGGTAGACCAGACATTCGGCATGCCAGCGGCAACCAGACCGTCGCGATAGATCAGATACACGGCCAAAGCACCCAGGAATGCCCCGATCAGCTGCGCGATAATGAACGGGAAAACTTTGCTCCAGGGGAATCCGCGTCCAGACGCAAGACCCAGCGTTACCGCAGGATTAAGGTGAGCACCAGAAACGCCACCAGAAACGTAGACAGCAATCACAACCGCAAAACACCAGCCGATGGTAATCGTGTTCCAGTTATAGGCCGGCGCTGCAAGACGGGGCGCTAACCCCACATTGGCGACAACACCATCACCCAACAAAATGAGAATGAAGGTTCCAAAAACCTCGCCAATCAACTCGCTCATCATACCTTTTTCTTTCATTATTCCTTACTCTCCTGTCTTTTAGAATTTTTACTGCTTTGACGAATTTGAATTTTCTGAAAGTTTCAACAAAAACTTGTCTGACTCCTCAATTTAAATTCGATAAGCACCTCCTTTTCACAGACTAAGACGGATATGCCCCTGACACGAACGACCCGTCGAATAAGACCTTTTGAAATAATAAAAATATTCGTTTCCAAATAAAAGTAAAGTGGGAAACTGATAAAAGCGATTCGCTTGTTTGATGAACAATTGACAACATAAACAACATTTAGCCTGCATTCTTTATCAGTAACTGTTTAGCGATCAAAAGGCCGGAAAACTGAGACCTGAATTGATCTGTATGCCATTATGGATTCAATATTTTCTCCACACGCCACATTGTTCTAACTCTGCAACCAACCTGCCAAGAACTATTTGTTGTCCAAAGTTTATGCTATTTTCTTTTTTCTCTATCAGTAAAATGGATTTCAGATATCAACAACCAGATTACGCGCAATTAACTATAAACCCCTAGAGTGTTTCTACTATCCTTGATGGAATCTCCTGTTTGCGAAAGATCCCAGGGGCAAAAACCAACAATAAACTTTTCTCATGTTATTTTAAGGATCAATTTAAATTATAATGATTTTTTCAAAAAAAGCAAATCGATTTACAAGTTTTGTTTTATTATGAAACACAAACCCCTTCTCTTGTTTCGTTATGAAACAAGAGAAGACTAATTCTCGCTGTCTTTGAAAGCCCTGGCCGAGATATCATACGCTTTCAGTTTTCTCCATAAGGTCGTCCGGCTGATCCCCAGCATCGCAGACATCTCGGTGATGTTGCCCTTGCAGGTCTTCGCCGTCCGCAAGATCAACTCATGCTCCACTTCTTCCAAAGTCTGAACTTTCGGCGCGCTGGAAGAAAATAAAGCATTCTCACTGCTGTAATAAATAAACTCCGGTAAATGCAGTGGCCCGATCTTGTTTGAATTTCCCGCATTCGCCACGGCCCGTTCCAAAACAATTTCCAGTTCCTGCAGGTTGCCCGGCCAGGAATATTTTTCCAGCGCGTCAACCAGATCCGGTGAAGCTGTGATCGGGCGTTTCATCTGCGCGCGAAAACGCCCCAGGATCCGCTCAACCAGCAAGGGAAAATCTTCCATTCTTTCCCGCAATGGTGGCATACGGATTTCAAACGCACTCAGGCGATAATACAGGTCTGCCCGGAAACTTCCCTGCACGATCAGTCTTTCAATATTTGCCGAGGTCGATGCGATCACCCGCGTATCCACTTCAATCGGCCGTTTACTTCCCAGGCGGCATACGATTCCAAGCTCCAAAACATTCAGCAGCGCGGACTGTGCTTCGAGCGGTAAAAAGTCAACCCCTTTGATGTATAAAGTTCCGCCTTGCGCCAGCTCAAATTTACTGGGATGACCCCGGTGCCCAGAGCGGGTGTTTTCATAACCTATCAATTCCCTGAGAATACCTTCCACCACATAATCCGAACAGGAAAAAATCACAAAAGGTCCTTCCCGTCGATTTCCCCCATTGTGAATGGCGCCAGCCAGCATGTTTTTCCCCGCGCCGCTTTCGCCGATCAAAAATACATTCGCTTCAGCATTCGCGGCGATATTTGCCAACCGCCGCACTTCGCGGATTTTCGGAGATATCCCTACAATATCATCCAACGTTGAGGTGGAACGGACTCCCAATTGGTGTTGGATCAGTCTGCGAACCTCTTTTTCCGGGCGTACAGTAACAATCACGGACTGCACCGCGTCACTTTGGGTAATGAATTGCATGCTGAGAATACAATTAACCGTCTGATCCCCAACCTGAAAAGCAGCCTCAATATCGGCCAGGGATTGTCGCTGCTCTATAGCTTCCTGAATGAAGTTCGGAGACACAAACAGATCTTTATATGAGCTGCCAACCAGTTTTTTGCCGGATATTCCAATGATTTGCTCAGCAGCCGCGTTAATATGGGTTAAATTACCCTCCGCGTTCCACACCAACACCCCTTCCGAAATAGAACCCAGGATCTTATTTAATTGGGCGAACTGCATGTTCTGCTCTTCCAGCAGCAGGTCCGATTGGCACTGGCTCTCTATTGTCCTGGCGCCAACTGCCGCCAGACATAAGGCATTCAAGTTCGGCGAATCGATAAAATTGATGATCCCCAGAGCCCCACGGGGAGTTCCGCCAAGGTCAAAAAACGGCGCGGCGCTTTCGACAAAGGAGTGAAACTGCTCCAGGTAGTGTTCCGCCCCCTTCACCTGGCTGGGGATGCGCTCGATCAGCGCCAATGAAAACGCGTTGGTGCCTAAAGTATCCTCCGAGAACAACCCCCCGCGCGTGATCCCAAATTGAGAAATTTTTCGGATAATGTCAGGATGGCCCAGGATCTCCAGAATATATCCCGCGTTGTTGACATACACAATCGCGCTGTCGGTATGCTCCAGGTATTGAAAAATATCTTCCATCACCGGACGGGCGACAGAGATCATCTCAAAGCTGGAAACCTGGGCTGCCAGCAGATGATAGGAGCTTAACTGTTGTAACCGGACATCCTGATGAGGATTTAAGCGCAGCCGCGAGCGCAACCAGGAGGATGCAATTTGCTGTGGTACTTCAGGGAGAATCTTTTTTCCCTCAATGAATTCAGACCATGCCCTCAGCATTCGATCATCATTCACAGACTTTCCCTCTCCGTCAAATAGATGCCAACCCTAACAGCAAATTGCATCCTGGTTTATTGTTTATCGTGTAATCCGTTTTATTTAGCCGCGGGCATGTCGCGGCTGGCAATCACATTAACACCGGTGTCAAGGACGTTTTCAATCACAACCGATCCGCCCTGTACAGGTGCCTGAAGTTCCACTTTGCGCAATTCTTTCAGCACATTCCGGATCATCGGCTTGGGTACCGGTGTGAGGGTATAAACTGGCACCAGTGGGTGGAAACCATTCTTGACCCGGACGGTGGACGCGACCATCCTGCGCGGGTCCGAAATCTCCTGCTCCGCGTAATCGATGCCTTTCTTGCAGGATTCTCCAGAAACCTTTATCAGCGTGCTGCCGTCATGTGTCACTTCAAGCGAACACCCCTGCGGGCAGCTGATACAGATCATTTTCATGATTTCTTCCATAGTCTTCTCTCCTATCGGGGTGTCACACTGATTGTGAGGCTCTCTGCCTTCTCAACATCCGCGAAATGCCTGGGTTTCAACACCACTGTCACCATTTCACCAGGCCGGACATAGCGCTCTCCCTTGCGGGCAACCAGGTTGTTCTTGTCATGCACCTCAACCCATACCGACTGCTCCATTGGCTGTCTCACGCGCATTTGCAGACGGATTTCATTCTGTTCAAGGTTGGCTTTATCGAGCACATGCGGCACGATATAACGCACATTATTTCCTGGAATTAACGGAACGTAGCGGATGTTCTGCGCGCGAAGTTTGATAGCATGTTTGGCGGCTCCCTTTCCGGCTTCAAACCCCGCTTCAGTAACCCAGTCCACCAGGTCGTACACATGAACCACATTACCAGCCGCAAAAATACCAGGTACATTGGTCTGGAAGCTATCATCCACAAATGGGCCACCAGTGATCGGGTCAAGCTTTACACCTGCCTGGCGGGAGAGTTCATTTTCCGGGATCAAGCCCACTGAAAGCAGCAGGGTGTCACAGGGAATGATCTCCTCAGTGCCAGGAATTGGATTCCACTTATCATCCACCTGCGCGGCTTCAACAGCTTCAACCCGTTTATTGCCCATCACACGCTTGACGGTGTGCCGCAGCTGCAGTGGGATATCAAAGTCCAACAAGCACTGCACATAGTTCCGGTTTAGCCCGGTCAGATAAGGCATCACTTCCAGGACGCGCTCCACCTTCGCGCCTTCAAAAGTCAGACGGCGGGCCATGATCATGCCGATATCTCCCGAGCCCAGGATCACCACACGGTTACCGGGCATATAACCTTCCACATTAACCCAGCGCTGCGCTGTGCCCGCGGTGTAAACGCCCGCCGGTCGAGAGCCGGGAATCTGGATTTGCGCCCGGGTTTTTTCACGGCATCCCATGGCGAGGACAATGGATCGCGCTTCAATTTCAATAAATCCATGCCGCTTGCTGGAAGCGTAAATCTTGCGCTGCGGCGTGATGTCCAGCACCATGGTATCCAGAATCGTCTCAACACCGAGAGATAAGGCTTCATTCATAAATCTTTGAGCGTAGCTTGGGCCCGGCAGGTCTTCCTTAAAGATCTCGACACCAAAACCATTGTGGATGCACTGCAGCAAAATGCCGCCCAGTTCCGAATCACGTTCAATGATCAGGACATCTTCAGCGCCTTCTTTCTTTGCCGCGACCGCTGCCGCCAATCCTCCCGGCCCGCTACCGATTACCACAACATCATAGATATCTTTGAGCAACATATCAATTCTCCACCTGTTTTGTCGGTCTGAACAAAAAATCGGATCCGTTCCCCTTCTTGGTAATATCCATCGGGGAAACACCCAGTTCATCGGCCAGGATCTGAACAACACGCGGCATATCGAAGCCGCCCTGGCAGCGGCCAGTGCCCAGCCAGGTGCGCCGTTTGATGGCGTCATAAGTCATGGCAGGGATAGGGGCCCGAATTTCAGCCAGAATCTCGCCTTCGGTGACATTTTCGCAGCGGCAAATCACACGCCCATAGTGTGGATCCATGTCAATCAATAATTTCCGGTCTTCATGGCTCATATGCCGGAAGTTCGGCCGGGCAGATCGAATTGGTTCGTAATCCTTCTTAACCTTCAGCTTCTCTCCAGCATCTTTCAACATCTCGACTATTTCCTGCGCAATCGCGGGAGCTGAAGTCAGGCCCGGAGACTCAATGCCTCCCAGGTTAACAAAGCCCTGAACTTTTTCCGGAATCTCAATGATGTAATCATGGTTGTAATCCAACCCTGGCGTGCTGGTCGGGCCATTGCCATATGGCCGTAAGCCAACAAAAATAGCAATAATATTTCGCTTGCTAAGGGTAGGAATCAACTTCTGCGCGCCATCCCAAATTTCTTCCAAGCCTTCACGTGTGGCCGATGTATCTTCTTTGTCTTCGACCACATTGGCATTTGGGCCAACAATCGTGTTTTCGTGCAGGGTTGTGGTCACCAAAATGCCCTTACCCGCAGCGCTGGGGACCGGGAAAAGAACGTTGTTGATCTTCTGATCCGCACGGTCGAACACAAAGTATTCGCCTTTACGGGGTTTGATGATAAATTCGGGGCGGACACCGGCTTTGTGCATCACCTCGTCCGAATATAAACCGGCACAGTTGATGACCCACCGGCAGCCAAAATCGCCGCGATTGGTCTTGATCCCAACGATACGGCTGCCTTCCATGATGAAATCTTCAAACGCGGTATTCAGCATCACTTTGGCGCCGTTCATCACCGCGTTTTCGGCGGCGGCAATCGTCACTCCAAAGGGATCACAGATTCCACCAGTGGATGCCCACAGCGCGCCGCTCACTTCGGGGTTGATCTTTGGTTCGCGCGCGCGCACTTCAGCGCCGTTGAGGATACTCATACCACACACGCCATTTTTCTTTCCCTGGATCATCAACGTATCCAATGCCGGGAGTTCATCCTCACCGATAGCCACCACATAGTCTCCACGGCGCTCAAATGGGAAGTTTAATTCTCCGGCGAGTTCATCCCACATCATATTCCCAGCCACGTTCATCCTGGCCTTCACAGAACCAGGAAGCGGATCATAACCGGCGTGAACGATCGCGGTGTTTGCTGCAGATGCGCCCATGCAGATATCCGCTTCTTTTTCGATGAGCAGTACGCTGCCCTCATAGCGAGATAACCAGCGGGCAACCATACTTCCCACCACGCCTCCGCCAATTACGATGTAATCATATTTTTCGAGCACGTTTACCTCCGTTCCTCCAAAAAAGATTTTTAAATATTTACAGTCTGAAAAGCATTACCGCTTCAAATATTTAATTCTACAGCTTCATATTGCGAATCACCCAGGGCTGTCGTTTTGGGGGATTCGAAACCTCAGCTTTTTTTCGTGTCAGGGGAAAAGAAAAGTGGGGTCGTGTGGCGTTAAGAAAGACAGTTCAGAGAAAAATTAATTTATTTTTAATTTTTTCTATTATACTATAAGGCCTCCCCTCCAGGTATATTTCGTGAAAAATTACACTTTTCTCAATCTAAGTTTTATTATACCCAAAATAAAATCATAAAAAAGCGCTTTAAATCATTTACCCGGTGGATAATCGTCATCCCTGAAAGGTGACCTGTTTATAATATTTGTCAAAGTTTCAGTTTCTAAACATTTTTCCAACCGCACCGCCGGGGTGGTTTTTCCCAAATGCCTCTTTGGTATAGTCTCTCAATTCTAACAATGCCACACACACCGCGTCGCAGGCCGCACAATTTACCAGCGAGCTTCCTAATGCCATCATCCCAAACGGATCTACTTCTCCCAAAGTGGAGATATGAAACACGATGTCTGCCATCCGCCCCAGAAGAGAATCCGGTTGTTCTGTCTGGGCGACCACCTTTGCTTCCCGCGCCCTGGCAATTTTCACCAGTTCATTGATCTCATCGCTTTGCCCGCCTTTTGAAAACACATAAAGAACATCCTCCGAACGGATCGCTCCAGAACCACCATGTAAAAAATCTGCGGTGTTGATATAGATCGCCGGTGTCCCGCAAACAGAAAGGAGATGGGCAAACCTCGCCGCGACCGCAGCCGAAGTCCCCACCCCCGTCACCAGGATATGCCCGGTGCAATGAAAAAGCGTTTGAACAACCGACACAAAGCTTTCATCAATTTGAGGGGCGACTTTCAAAACCGCCTCAGCTTCCCTGCTGACAACCACCCTTGCCCTCAAAAGCATTCTGGAATCATTCTTTGATACCATGGCTCTCCTTCACAAATTAATTCCGGATCCTGCGAATTAATCATACTGCAAATTACCTGATGCGGCGTCCGTCAAACCATGCTGGGCGCTCCAGTGGATTTGCAACTTTTATCCAAACCTTACGTATATGGATATGAAGAAAGCAAATTTTTAAGGAGATAATACGATGGAAAAGAAATTGTATCGAAGTCAAAAAGATCGGATGATTGGCGGTGTTTGCGGCGGCCTGGGAGAATATTTCGGCATTGACCCGACAATCGTCCGGCTGTTATTTGTGTTTTTCAGTCTGACTGGCGGTCCTGGTCTGATCGCTTACCTCATTTTCCTGATTGTGGTTCCCGATCAATCCTCAGCGGTTTCATCTCCCCGTGCATCCGAAGAGCGCGTCGACCCGGATAAGATTGAGGTGATAGACTAGCCGGTGATTAACCAAACGGGCCGTGAGTCCTGAAATAGTGGACCCACGGCCTTTTCTCATCCAAACCGGGCGTTTGCGGCCGGTTTGCTGTATTAATTGAACTTCACTTTGCGCAACCTCAGACTGTTGGTCACCACAAAGATACTGCTGAAAGCCATCGCGCCCGCGGCCAGCATTGGATTCAAGAATCCTAATGCCGCCGAAGGGATGAGGATCGTATTGTAAAAGAACGCCCAGAATAAATTCTGCCTGATCGTCCTTAAGGTTTTGCGCGATAAGGCAATGGCCCGCGCGACGCCACGCAGATCCCCACTCATCAAAACCACTGGCGCTGAAGCCATCGCGACATCTGTTCCGGTGCCAATCGCCAGGCCAACATCTGCCTGAGCCAGAGCTGGCGCGTCGTTAATTCCATCCCCAACCATCGCCACCACAGCACCCTCCTCCTGCAGCCGCTTGACTTCTGCGGCTTTATCGCCCGGCAGCACTTCAGCCAGGACTGTATCCACGCCAACTTCCCGGGCAATTGCTTCCGCGGTTTTCCGGTTGTCTCCCGTAATCATCGCCACCCGGAGCCCCATATCATGCAGCATTTGAATGGCTTCGCGTGAACCATCCTTTACGGTATCCGCGACCGCGATAACCCCCCTTACCTCCTGATCCACAACCACCAGCATGGCGGTTTTAGCCTCACCCTGCAGCCGCTCAACTTGAGGCTCAAGGCCGTTTAAAGAAAGACCGCGGGCCCGCATCAACCGCTGGTTACCAACCAGCACCTGCTTTCCTTCCACCATAGCCTCAACGCCGCCGCCAACTTCAGCTTTAAAAGCCTCGGGCTCACCCAATATCAGGCCTCGATTTCCGGCTTCCGCCAGGATGGCCTCGCCCAGAGGGTGTTCGCTTCCTTTTTCCACACTGGCAGCCAGACGCAGGAGTTCCGTTTCGCCTTCAGCGAAACCCTGGATGACGATATCCGTCACAGAGGGTTGTCCCCGGGTGATGGTCCCGGTCTTATCCAGCACCACCGTATCCAGTTTACCGGCTCGTTCCAGAGCCTCGCTATTCTTGATTAAAATACCCAGCTCCGCGCCTTTACCGGTTCCCACCATCACCGCGGTTGGTGTGGCCAGTCCCATCGCGCACGGGCAGGCGATCACCAGCACTGCTACCATATTGATCAGCGCTCGGGTGAACAGTCCAATCTCCGCGCCGGCTGGTAGAGGTACCACAAAATACCATACCAGAAAAGTCAATATAGCAATTCCGATTACCGCCGGTACAAAAACTGCCGAGACCCGGTCCGCCAGCTGCTGGATCGGCGCTTTGCTGCCCTGCGCTTCTTCTACCAGCCGCACCACCTGGGCCAACGCGGTTTCTTTACCCACTTTAGTTGCCTCAAACTTCAACAAACCCAGTTTGTTAAGGGTCGCGCCAATCACCGGATCACCAGGGCTCTTTTCAACTGGGAGAGACTCACCTGTCAGCATGGATTCATCTACCGCGGAGCGCCCCTCCACAACCACCCCATCCACAGCGATTTTCTCGCCAGGCCGGGTGACAACCAGGTCTCCGACCACGACCCCATCGGCTGGAATTTCCAACTCCTGCCCATCGCGGATCACCCGGGCAGTTTTGGCGCGCAGCCCCATCAACTTCTTAATGGCTTCGCTCGTCCCGCCTTTGGCCTTCGCTTCCAGATACTTGCCCAGTTTGACCAGGGTGATGATGACTGCGGAAGTTTCAAGATAGACATGCCCCGGGAGGATCCCCAGAACAATTGGGATGGAGTAAAAATAAGCCGCAGAACTTCCCAGGGCAACCAGCACATCCATATTTGCCGATCCATTGCGCAGGGATTTATATCCTGACACATAATACTGGCTGCCAACGTAGAACTGAACCGGGGTGGCCAGTGCCAGAAAAAGCCAGTTCATCCACGAAGCGTGCGCCCACGACATTGGTAACAAACCGAAATCCCGGCCCATCGAAAGTAAAAACAGGGGAACCGTCAGGATCAGGCCAACCACCAGGAAATACCGCTGTCTGGCGATCTCTTCAGCCCGCGCTTTGGCTTCGGCATCTTCCACCTCACCGCCAGTATCCAAAACCTCAAAACCGGCTTTTCGGACCGCGTCCCGCAATTCTCGCTGGCTGATAATGGTCGGCACGTAGCGCACCCGGGCTCGCTCTGTCACAAAGGTGACCTGAGCCTCCAGAACGCCATCCATGGCGGATAATACTTTTTGCAGCCGCCGCGCGTCGTTATCATCGCTCATTCGCTGGATCACCAGGTCCGCTTCACCTTCCGCGATATGATACCCGGCGCGTTCAACCCGCCCGATCAGGTCTGGCAGCGATGCCATTTGCGGGTCAAAGGTGACCGTCGCCCGTTCCGAAGAAAGGTTCACGCTGGCCTCTGCCACACCGTTCACCTTCTTCAGGCTGCGTTCAACAGTCGCCACACAATTCGCGCAGGTCATCCCAGTGATTGGCAGCGTCAGATGCTTGGTATCACCCATAAAACTCACCGTATCCTTTTTCTGTCTTTATAACCAGTATTGTCGTTCCTACCCATAAACTCAAAGTTCTCAAGGATTACCCCACAGTCAGCGCGGGGGGATAGTTGATCTCTTTCAACAGTTGGATGATTTTTTCTTCTGTGGCGGGATCCTCAAAAGTGATGGTAGTCTTCTTCGATTCGATTTCCGCATCCACAGATTGGACTCCTTCCAGTTCACCCACTTCCATTTTGATGGTGTGGACACAGTGACCGCAGGAGATACCAGGAATAGTGTATGTTACTGTCTTCATTATTTTGCTCCTTAAATTGTTATGTTTTGATCCGATTAAACTTTAGTTGCCGCTTCAAACACTTCCGAAATCTCTTTTAATACCCGCTCCTGTTCATTGGGGTCATCGCCGCGCACAGCGGTGATCAGGCACGAATTTAAGTGGCCTTCCAAAATCTTTGTACTGACTTTATTCAGTGAAGATTGAACAGCCTGTATCTGGCGGATAATATCAATACAATAGGCATCTTCTTCAACCATGCGCTGAATGCCGCGCAGATGGCCTTCGGTGGTTTTCAACCTCCGGATTGTATCTTTGTGATCGTGCATTTTGCTCTCCCTGTCTCAATTACCCCACCCCCATGGGGGGGGATATATAAATATTATCATTCGCTCTTCAAAACCGCAAGCATTCTGTTCAAGGTTAACCTTTTGAACCGTCCTGACTCTGTTAAAACTACAGTCTCCTCGACGCAGACTGGAAGATCACCACGCCAGTATCTCCGCGATAATTAAACCAAATGCGATGAGTTTGCTAAAAGCAAAAACTGCCCCCTTTCGGAAGCAGTTCTATGGATTATAAGAAAAATTTACCTTTCAGGATTACTTCTTCAAACCCGATCTCATATACTGAAAGCCCAGTGTCAACACATCATAGATGCCGTAAAGCACCAGGATCACCCCGACAGCCAGAAGAAAATATGAGAGGTTACTGCTGAAAGCACCCCCCAACATCAAAGCCGCGCCTGCGCCGATTCTCACAATCCGGTCAATCCGGGAGATAGTGAACTTAAGCGGTTCATTCTTCTCAACCGCTGCAAAGATCGCTTCCAGATTGGGTTTTGATTGAGCGCCGGTTCTCCGCACGACCACCTTACCCTGGTTGTACCCAATGACAGAGGGAATTCCCATCACGCCCAGGCCGCGGACCAGTTCCGGGTTTTCATCTGAGTTGATCCGCCATAAATCAACCCGTCCTTTATAAATGGTCTCAACTTCTTTTAAGATAGGAGCCATAAACTTACATGGCCCGCACCACGGCGCCCAGAATTCGACCACCACCGGGCGTTTAGCCTGTTCAAGTTTCTTTTGAAAATCTGCGCGGTTCAAAGAGACATCCTTTCTGTCTGCGCGGCAATTCCGCTCGTTTACCGGTTGGTTTTAAAATTAATCAAATGGTATATCGGGCAAAAACCAATCACCCCGGTTAACAAAGACACAAACCCAATAATTTTCAAAAATAGGCCCAGCCCACCGGTCACAAAACCACCCCAACCCAAAAACAACAGGACAATTCCTAAACCAATCCGGACCCATCGGTCCCAACTTGCTTCATTAATAAATTTCGCGTTCATTTTGTAATCCTTTCAAAACGACTCATCATAAGCCTTTAATGATTGGATGAGAAATTTAAAGAAAAGATACATCAGAACCAGGTTTCACATTCAGCGGGTGATCAAAGAAGAACGCGAGCCGTCCGATCGCGCGGATACGGTCACCCCATCCCGGACAAGCACACCCAGATACGCTTTCTCGCCGGGAATGACCCGCCACCCGCTCAAAATATACGGCAGCGCGTTTCCAGCCGCGATCCATTCTCCATTATATTTCCGGGCGAGATGCACATGCGTTCCGGTGGAAACACCTCCCTCACAGGATGGATGCCCGATGCGGTCATCTGTGTCGACGTACCGTCCCACCGGCACCCGCTCCTCTGCCGCGATGTGAAGATAGATCAGCACCCAACCGGTTTGTTCAAATCCATCCCCATCCAGGTCCACCGCTACCACGCCGTTTTCAGACCGCACCACCAGTCCGGGGGCCGCCGCCGTCGCCCAGGACTGTGCCACGAAACAGCCTTTTTGAGTTTCAATCGGCGCGAAATCCACCCCGCCCCACGCGCTGCCCACACCCCAGGCCGCGTGCGGCCCGCCGGTCAGGCTCCAGTTCTCCCCGGGCAGAAATGGCAGTTCCAGATCAGGCTGTTTGATGCCTTCCGGAAACAGCGGTTCTACCAAAGCCGCCCGCCTCCAGGGATCTCCAAACAGATTCTGGTAATACAATGTGAAATTATCTCCCCCGTACAATGCGGCCCGCCACTGCGCTTCGGGATATAACTTTGAAAAAAGGTTCTGAACTGCCACACTGCCGGCATTCAACCGGGGATCGAGCCGCACCACCGTCTGATCGCTAAAAGTCAAATTCGTTACCCTTCCGTCCCGCCAACCGTAATATCCTACTGTAAGCTGCCGGGAAACCAGCAAGAGTTCGCCGTACAGGCCCTGATGGGTCGGCGCGTAAAACCCTATCGGGAAAGTGGTGTCTGCCATACCGGGTTGGTCCTCGTGCACCCAACCCGACTGGTAATCCAGTACCGCCAGGAGCAGCTTGGGGTTAATCGAATTCTCAACCGCGACCCGCCGGACGATTTCCGCTCCCGAAATCACCTTTTGATCAACCTGCTCCACGTGCCGGTTGAGATAGCCTCCCGCCTCAGCAACATAAAATTCAACATTAAAATCTTTCGCCGATCCCGAATAAATCACCTCACTATCCGGCAGCAGCGCGCCCGAATAAAACGCCGAATCGAGCACATCCGGGATGACCAGCTCCTGGCCCAGCGGGAGCAATCCATCCAGAAAGAGCGGCGCCACACTAGTGATTTCTTCCTGGGATACACCAAACCGCTCTGCCAATGCCGGGAGTGTGTCGCCGGGCCGCACCAGATAAACCCAGCTTATCCGTTCCTCTTCTCCCCGCGCGGGCTGGCCAGCCACAGTTCCAGGGACCGCAGTTGCCAGGCCAGGAAAGGCGTATCCGGAATTGGGTTGTATTGGAGCTGCGGACGGCGTCTCCAGAGTCGCGTCCGGGAAAAGTTCAGCAGCCAAAGTTTGTTCTGCGGATTGAGTCTGCTTCAATCGCTCCGGATCAGCGTTGATTGTGCTTGTGACCGGTAGATTACAGGCCAAAGCTGTGAACAGGATCATCAAAACCACCAGTAACTTTTGCTTCATTCTCTCCATCCTGGGGAACTTTCCATCATTTCTCTGACTTAATTATACTTTTTTCATCCAAATTTTTGTTCCCCCTGAAACCCGCACACATATCACTGCCACTGGCAAACGCCTTCCCCTGTTACAGTGCGATGGATGCAACGCGCTTCTTAACCGCGAACGCGCGGAAAACGGATTGGCCCATTTATGGAATAGATAGCTGAAAAAATAAAACCCGCAGCACTCTCTTCCGCTGCGGGCAATGAAACCAGTCAATCCAATTTTATTTATCGCCGTGATGGCTGACCCTCCCCAACCCGGAAATATCCTTTCGGACCTGCGGATTGCCATAGTAATTCACATCGCCGCCCCCGCTGATGGTCACGTCCAGCGATTCAATCGCCCAAACGGTTGCCCCGCCCAGACCGCTGATGATCACCTGCGCGTCATCACTTTTCAAATCTCCGGCGTCGTAGTTCCCGCCACCGCTGATCTCAAGCTTCTGTGCGCGGCAGTTCCCCGAGACAAAGACATTCCCCAAACCACTCAGGCTTACCGTCAACCGCTCAGTATCCAGGCTTTTCAAATCAAGGTTGCCGCCGCCGCTGATTCCAATTGCCAACTCGTCGGTGGATAGTCCATCGATCTCAATATCACCAAGCCCGGAAGTGTCCAGTTCCGAAAGATCTTTCACCATCAAAGTGAAACGCAGGATAACCGGACTGTTGATGGAAATCCCTTTTTCCATGCCGATCACCAGCCGGTCTCCCGCGATGTTGGTGGTGATATACGGCATAAAATTATCGTCCGCCTCAATAACCAGCAGTTCCTCTTCACCCTGCTCAATAGTCAGTTGGCCCAAACCATTAAAATCAACCCGGCTAATCCCGCTGAGTGGTTTCTCCACCCGTTCCACATTCCCTGAAGGTTTCACTGTATCGATTGGCAAATTGAAATTCCCAAAGCTGCAGGCCATCATCGCCAGCAGCAAAACACTTATCCCTAAAAAGACTTGTTTCTTCATCATCGAACTCCTAACATCCAGGTTTGATCATAAATTTTTCATTACCATATACGCACCTCATCAGAAAAAGTTGCAGCCACACGATCCCAATCTGGTACAATCTCACTGCCAAGTCAAACCCCCTTTTTTTGAGTGAGTCAATGAAGATCAAAGTACATATCGATTACCCCCCGGCAGGTGCCGCCAAAGAAGCGCTTCTAAAATATCTGGACCCGCGAATTCAGCTCACTATTGGCCCCAATTTACCCGAACCGGCTGATTTTGAAATCCTGGTTGCCGGAAGGCCTGACCGGACTCAATTACGCGCCAGCCCTGATCTGAAAACGCTGATCATTCCCTGGGCAGGTCTGCCAGAAAGCACCCTGGACTTGCTCGCCGATTTTCCCCACATCAGCGTACACAACCTGCACCACAACGCCGCCACCACAGCCGAGACCGCCCTGGCGCTTCTGCTGGCTGCGGCAAAATTCCTTGTCCCCATTGACCAGACCTTCCGCAAAAACGACTGGAGTCCCCGTTACCAACCCAGTCCTTCCGTCATGCTTTACGGCAAGGCCGTCTTAATTCTCGGCTTTGGCCGCATTGGCAGCCGGATTGGACGCGTGTGCCACGCGTTGGATATGCGGGTGATCGGCATCAAGCGCCACAGCAGCTCGCCAGAATCGTATGATTATCCGGTGGAAATTCACCCGCCGGAGGACCTTCATAGCCTGCTGCCGCGCGTCCAGGTTCTGATCATTACCCTGCCCAACACGCCGGACACCATCGGGTGGATCGGCGCGCCGCAACTGGCTCTGATGCCGCGCGGCGGTTTGCTGGTAAATGTGGGGCGTGGACCCATTGTGGATCAATTCGCGTTATTCAACGCGCTCAAGGAAAAACATCTGGCCGCTGCCGGGTTGGATGTGTGGTACAACTACCCGGCTTCCCCGGAAGAACGCGCCAGCACACCTCCGGCGGATGTTTCTTTCAACCAATTGGAAAATGTGGTCATGAGCCCGCACCGGGCCGGAACTGTGCTGGAAATCGAAACCCTGCGGATGCAGCATGTCGCCGAACTGCTGAACGCAGCCGCCAGCGGGCAGCCCATTCCCAACGCGGTAGACCTGCGGCGCGGATATTAAAAACGAAAGAGCAGGCTGATTCCCAGCATAGCAACCACCACCCCCAGCACGGCGCGTGGGGTAACTTTTTCACCCGAAACCGCCGCGATGGGCAGGATGAACAGCGGGCTGGTCGCCATTAAGGTCTGCGCCACACCCGCCTGCGCGTTCCGCAGCGCGAGCTGCTGTAGCCAGATGCAGATATAAGTCCCCATCAACACCGCGACCAGAATTTTGCCCCACAATTTTTCTTCCGCCGCGGCCCGCAGCCATTGGCCGGACGGTTCTTTTCGGAAAAACATCCACAGAATCAACACCGCCGCGCCGGCCGCCAGCCGGAGGAAAGAGCTCTGAAGCGAGCTGATGGGTGATTGCGTCAGCGCCGCGCGGGACAGAACCGCCCCACCGGCCTGGCAAAGGGCTGCCAGAAGCCCCAGGGCAATCCCTTTCACCGGAATTTGCGATTTCACCTGGTCTCCCGGCGTCCTCTCCGTGATGACCCAGGCCACACCGGCAACCGTCACCACCACTCCCACCCAGGCCATAGCGGTCATCTGCTCACCAAGGAAAATCAGCGCGATCAGGCCGGTCAGAGGGGGCGCCAGCATCATCAACAACAGCGCGCGGCGCGCTCCCAACGCGTTCAACGCGGTGAAATAGGCTGTATCACCCAATCCAATCCCAACCGCGCCGCTTATCAACAGGAAAAGCACCACCCACCGCTCCAACGCGGGAATGGGTTCCCGCAGCAGCACAATCGTCACTGCCAGCATCAGCATTGCCAGCAGTCCTTTCAGCAGGTTCATCTCGGTAGGACGGATCGTCTTACCAATCTGCTTGAACAGAACTGATGCCCCCGCCCATACAATGGCTGAGGCAAGTGCCGCCAGCTCACCACTAAAACGCAGCGCAGTCAAATCCTGTAGATTAATCAATATGGGCAGCTCCTCACAACGGTCATATTTTCCTGCATCACAGCGGAAGCAATTGTAACCGCAAAGCCCTTACAGCGCTTATAAAACAAAACCCTTTCCACACTTCACGTTCATGGAAAGGGTTTTGCCGGCTTTTTCGGTCAGGTTCCAGCCAACGCTAAGAAGTCAACGACAAATCACACCCGCTCTGTCTTATCAAATTCATTGATCAGCAAACCGAAGTTGGTTTTCAAGCCTTTAATCTCGTAGGAAAGATCGGTCGCTGTTTCCCAATCCTCTTGTTCAATCGCGCGCTTAAGGTCCAGCGTAATTGCCGTAATACGCGCCCATTTTGGGCCGCCAAAGTTATAACCGCTGAATTTGTTTTGCCAATTGCCCTCAACAAAGATGCGGTGCACGTCCTCTAAAGAAAGCCCTGTCCGCTCTTCAAATGGCGCCAGGATACTGGAAATGTCTTCTTCCTTCTCAACCTGTTGATAGAGTAAGGCCGCCTGCTTTTTTCGTTCCCCCTGAAAATACGTCGAAGTCAACATCACTTTAGCAGCCAGCTCAGGATGCACCTCCGCTTTCAACGCGCCAACCTCACTATACACACAAAAAACCAATTTACGGAAGAAAAAGAATGCTTTTTCTATCTCGTTCATAATGCCTCCTCAGCACCAAAACCGTTAAATCCCCAAAAGTATTTACTTCCAGTGATTATACTGCCTGATAACCTTCCCTTTCATCCCAAATACATTGTTTGAAAATCCCGGAGTACCGGGAAATGATCCAAATCCTCTTCTCGGCCCCCAGAACAACCCTCAACAACCCAAATTAATCCTAAATCAGTGTCATTTATTCACTGGATTATGGACAAACGCAAGTATTCGCATTATCCATTCCAAATTATAATGGGAGTGTAAGATCACCAGCCATTTGTGGCATAAACTCTGCTTAACAATATTTGACTATTGGATCAAACCATAATTATAGGAAAAAACATGGATAAACCGCTAAAATTTACCGACATCGGCCACTTTTCAGCCCAGTTTGACGCGGAATCTGAGAACCAGCTGTCGATGAACGCCGTTACGAAAAACGGCATCCAGGCCGCGGCATTGAACCGGGAAATATTCTGCCAGACCAATCACACCTTTTCAAATCTCATCCAGACACCTGAAGCGACCAACCAGCTTCACAGCGGGCGATGCTGGCTGTTTGCCGGACTGAACACCTTTCGTCTGGCAGCGATGAAAAAACTTAACCTGGAACAATTTGAATTGTCTCAATCTTACCTGATGTTCTGGGACAAGCTGGAAAAAGCAAATTTCTTTCTGGAAAACATCATCGAGACCCGCGATGAACCTTTGGATGGGCGCCTGGTAATGTGGCTGCTGGAATACCCATTATCCGATGGCGGACAATGGGATATGTTTGCCAGCCTGATCAAAAAATATGGTGTTGTTCCAAAATCGGTGATGCCCGAATCGTACAGCAGCAGCAATTCAAATACAATGAACGCGCTCATTATTGCCAAACTCCGTGAATATGCCCAGATATTGCGGGAATTGCACCAGGAAGGCGCGGACCTGGAAGAGCTGCGTGGTGAAAAAGAGGAAATGTTGGAAGAAATCTATCGCATGCTTGCCATCCACCTCGGCAAGCCGCCAGCGCTTTTCCTGTGGGAGTGGCGCGATAAAGACAATGAATTTCACCGGCGCGGCGCGCTGACCCCGCTTCAATTCTTTGAAGAATATGTGCAGGTTGATCTTAATGAGCAGCTCTGCCTGATCAACGCCCCCACAGCCGATAAACCTTTCAACAAAACCTATACTGTGCAGTACCTGGGTAATGTGGTCGATGGACAACCGATCCAATACCTCAATGTAGACCTCCAGACGCTGAAAAAAGCCGCGGTGGACATGATCGTGAATGGGCAGGCAGTATGGTTTGGCTGCGATGTCGGGAAATGGTTTGCTAAAGAACCGGGCATTTTGAACCCGCACATCTTCGACTTTGAGCTGGTCTATGGAATGGAATTTACCCAAAACAAAGCAGGCCGTCTGAACTATGGTCAGAGCCGGATGACACACGCCATGGTGTTAACCGGGGTTGACCTGGACGATGCCGGCAACCCTCTCAAATGGCGGGTGGAAAACAGTTGGGGCACCGAGGGCGGTGAAAAGGGTTATCTGGTGATGAGCGATGATTGGTTTGACCAGTATCTCTATGAAATCACCGTCAGCAAAACTTACCTCCCGCCAGAGCTGCTCCCGGCGCTGGAAGCCGCTCCTGTGGTGCTTCCCCCCTGGGACCCAATGGGGGCGCTGGCCATCGCCGGCTGATCCCGAATGCCGCCACACAGATTATCTTGCGGCACGGCATGTGGAAATTTGCAAAAATAATTGACCGCGTTCTTATAAATGACCTTTGCCCGGCAGCCTTTTTTTGTGCATTGGTCATGATGAGGAAATAAATATGACCAATATTTTAGAGATTCGCGACCTGTATGTCCAGGTTGAAGACGATATGATCCTGAAGGGAGTCAGCCTTGAAATCCCGGAAGGTGAGGTCCACGCCCTGTTTGGGCCTAATGGCGGTGGGAAAACCTCGTTGATGATGACCATCATGGGATTTTCAAAGTATAAAGTCATCCGTGGAAAAATTTTGTTTAGAGGACGGGACATCACCCAGGCCGATATCACTGAGCGGGCCCGGCTTGGAATTGGTGTGGCGCAGCAGCGCCCGCCAACCATCTCAGGCGTGAAATTGAGCCAACTGCTGGAGCACACGCTCCAGATACACCCGGAGAAAAACCTGGAAACTCAGCAATTGATCGACACCGCCCGGGTCAGCCAGTTTCTGGACCGGGAGATCAACGCTGGCCTCTCGGGAGGAGAGATCCGCCGGTCAGAGCTGCTTCAGCTCCTCTCTACCGAGCCTGAATTTGCCATGCTGGACGAGATCGACTCCGGTGTCGATGTGGAAGCTTTAGATCTGGTCGGGAACCTTTCCAAGCAGCTTTTTGCCTTGAAATCCACCCAGCACCTCAAACGCCGTTCAGGCCTGATCATCACCCACAATGGAGAAATCATGAATTATGTTCATCCGGATAAAGCCCATATCGTGATGGAAGGCAAAATCATCTGTTCCGGCAACGCCCAGATCATCTTTGAAACGGTGCGCGATTCAGGTTACGAACGCTGCCTGGAATGCCTCAGCCAGGAAGGAGTGCTGTTAGGATGACTGTGGGAAACCTGTTTAACCTCAAGGATTACATCACCCAGGCTGGCTCCTCCGCTCCTGAACTGATCGCGCCAGAACAGCTGGACCCATCCAATGCCAGCTCCCTGGCCGAAGTGGGCATCTTACTGGACGGGCACAACCGCTCCGGCACTTTCGTCATGCAGGATTTCCACCCGGTCTGCTCCTTCTCCGCGGTGGAGGGTCTGGAAGTGATGCCGCTCGCCCTGGCATTGGCTCGCTATGAATGGCTCAAAGAACGCTATTATTGGAAACTGGTAAAACGCGGCCAGGATGAAGTCACCCGTTTCTGCGCGGACCAACCCACCCCGCAGGGCTTCTTCATCCACGTGCGGGAAGGCGCGAAAGTGGAACTGCCCTACCAGGCCGCGCTGTATATGGCACACGCCAATATTGCCCAGGCTATTCACAATGTGGTGCTCCTCGACGACAACGCCGAGTTGAACCTGATCACCGGCTGCGCCACCCATCACAGTGTTACCAGCGGGATCCACATGGCGATTACAGAGACTTACATCGGAAAAAACGCCACTCTGACCAACACAATGGTGCACAGCTGGGGACCAGAAGTGACCGTAATGCCGCGCGCCGGTACCGCTGTGGGCAGCGGCGGCCGCTTCATCAGCAATTATGTGTCCCTGCGCCCGGCCGGGATTGTCCAATCCAATCCAACAACCTGGCTGAAAGGCAAAGACTCTTCAGCAAAGTACCAGACCATCATTCTGGGAGCCAAAGGTTCCGATATCCAGACAGGTGGCGTGGTCTATCTGGATGGCGAAAATTCCCGCGCGGAGTTGACCCATCGCGGGGTATGCACGGGCGGTCAAATGATCCAGGGCGGCATGCTGATCGGGAACGCCCCCTGCCGGGCGCACATTGATTGCTCCGGTATGCTGCTCGATCCAGGTCGGGAAGGTTTCATCCAATCGACTCCGGGCCTGAAAGCTTTTCATCCCGAAGCACAAATGAGCCACGAAGCCAGCATCGGAAAAATCGCCCCCGAGCAGGTCGAATATCTCCAATCCCGCGGGATTACCGAGCGCGACGCCGTCTCGATGATCATCCGCGGTTTCCTGAACGCGGACATCGAAGGATTGGGACGCGAACTGGACGCGCGTATCGCCGAAATCGCTGATCTGGCCGGGCACGGAGAAGAATAAATCCGTTATTTCGTATTTACTCAAACCTCTCAAAGAATTTCTCCTCCAAGATGAGAAATTCTTTGTTTTTTAATCTCTAAACCACGCACTCTGATACAGCGCGCATTCAAAAGTCAAAAAGCAATTTATAATACTTTTATCGATGAACAAAAATGGTGAACATACAGAAACGCTTACCATCGGACAACTGGCCAAACGCGCCGGGTTACGCCCGTCAGCGTTGCGCTATTATGAGGAACAGGGGCTGCTCAACCCCATCAGCCGGACCGATTCAGGATACCGGCTGTATGATTCCGAGTCGGAACAGGCCCTCAAATTCATCCAGCGCGCTCAGCGTCTGGGCCTCGCCCTGGCGGATATCCGCGTGCTGCTTAATGGAATAGCCAACCAAAACCTCACCTCAGCCGACATCCTCCAAACCATTGAAGAACGTTACATCGCTCTGGAGCGCCAGGTTACCGAAGGGTTGGTCCTGCGCCATGAGATGGGACAGTTTCTGCAGGAACTGCATCAAAAAACGGCCCGCAATGAAAACATCTCCGCGGACGCTGTCTTTGAGCGTCTGCTGAATCAGGTTTGCGCCGCGCCGCTTGGTGAAAGCACCGCCTCGATGCTCGACTGGTTGATCGAACACACCCGCTGTCAGCTCACCTCCGATGAAGGTCTGGAATTGATCAACCGCCTGCGCGGGCAGCACGTCCACATCTGGCTTGAAGATGACGCCTACCACATTCTGGTCGTTTCCTCCGATCCTGAAATTGGGGCCGCCGTGCAGGCGCTGGCCAGCCTGGAGAACAACTGTCAGGCGCACGCGCTGACCTCCGCCGTTCCCCGGCTGGAGCAGACGGATGAGGGTTATCTGCTGACCACCCGCGGTGAAAACGCCTTTATCTTTGCCCGGCTTTTTCTGAATCTTTCAGATAATTTCTCTGAAGCCTGAACAAAACCCTTGACCTTAAACCCGACTTGAAGGTGTAGGATTGTTCTGGAAACCACTTCAAGTATGGGAGATTCAACATTGACAACAGCCCAAAAACAACAAACATTTCAAGTCCAGGGATTGGACTGCCCGGATTGCGCTCGCTCTTTAGAAACTGGGGTCAGCAAATTAGAGGGAGTTGTCTCCTGTGAGCTGAACTTCAACACCGGGAAACTCAATATCATTGGTGATGTACCCGCTGATTCTGTCATCCGCCGCGTTCAGGAATTTGGTCATGATGTGGCCGAGCCAGAAGCCGGAACAGACACCTCCCAAAACCACCGCCCGCAGCGCTTTTTGGAATTCATGTGGCAGCGCCGCGACACCCGGCTGGCTTTGATCGGCGCCCTGCTGATCCTGCCTGGCCTGGTACTGGGAGAAACGCTGGGAATCAGCCATTTCCTCATTGACATTTTTTCCCTCGCGGCTTTACTGACGGCCGCGGGGCCCATTTATCGCAGCGCTTTCCAGGCACTGCGGGTCAACCACGAAGTTAATATCAACGTTCTGATGTCGATCGCGTCCATTGGCGCGGTCATTATCGGAGCTTACACCGAAGCTGGCATGGTGATGGTCTTATTCGCCATTGGAGAGGCCCTGGAAGGATACGCCGCCAACCGCTCGCGGGATTCAATCCGCAGCCTGATGGAGGTGGTGCCCAATTCGGCCACTTTGCTCGTGCCGCAGAACGGCTCGTTCCGGACTCAACAGGTAAAAGTAAACACGCTCCAGATCGGCGACCGTCTTTTGGTGAAACCTGGCGAACGGATCCCCATGGATGGGGAGGTCATCTCCGGCGCGTCTTCCGTCAACCAGGCGCCCATCACGGGAGAAAGCAGCCTGATCGGGAAGCAGCCGGGAGACGCCGTGTTTGCCAGCAGCATCAACGGCGAAGGTTCGCTCGAGATTCTGGTGACTCACCTGGCCGAAGATAACACCATCAGCCGCGTGATCAAAATGGTAGAAGAAGCCCAGGAGAAACGGGCTCCGGCGCAGCGGTTTGTGGACCAGTTCGCCAGATTCTACACACCTTTCATTGTGGCGCTGGCAGTGGTGGTTATGATTGTGCCGCCGCTGTTCTTTGGCCAGCCTTTCCTGAACCCCGATCCGGACACATTTGGCTGGTTCTATCGTGGTCTGGCCCTGCTGGTAGTTGGCTGTCCCTGCGCGCTGGTGATCAGCACACCGGTCAGTTTGATCAGCGCCATCAGCAATGCTGCCCGGAATGGTGTATTGATCAAAGGCGGTGCTCACCTGGAAACCTTGAGTCGTGTCCAGGCAATCGCCTTTGACAAGACAGGCACCCTGACCCGGGGCAAACCGGCAGTGGTCTCCATTTACACGCCGGATTGCACCTGCCAGATTTCACCGGACGACATTCGCCAAGCCGATTACTGCCCATCCTGCCAGGACCTGCTGGCGCTGGTGAGCGCCGTCGAAGAACACAGCGAGCACCCCCTGGCCCAGGCTGTCCTCCAGGAAGCGGAACAACGCCAGCTGCGCGACAAGTATCCCCCCGCGCAGACGGTCAGCGCCATGACCGGGCGCGGCATCACCGGACAGGTCGGCGACCAGGCCGTCACGGTCAGCAGCCACAACCATTTTCATGAGATCATCCCTGAAAAGTTGGCGCATCACGAAATCGTTGAAGCGGAGACCCGGAAAGGGCATACCCCTCTCCTGGTCACGGTGGACGGTATTTACCGGGGCACCATCAGTGTCGCGGATACCCTGCGCCCGACCAGCCAGGCCGCCCTCGCCCATCTAAAAGAACTCGGTATGAAGGCGCTGGTGATGCTCAGCGGCGATAACCAGGCCGCGGCTGAAGTGATCGGGGAGCAGATTGGCATCACCGATATTCGCGCCGAACTGCTGCCGGAAAACAAAATCGCGGCTGTTGAAGAACTGATAGCCGCTTATGGCTCCGTGGCGATGATCGGCGACGGCATCAACGACGCGCCTGCTCTGGCCCGGGCGGATGTCGGGATCGCGATTGGCGCCGCGCAGGGCGGGACGGCCCAGGCTTTGGAGACCGCGGACATCGCGCTGATGAGCGACAACCTGGAACGGATACCCTTCACACTGAAACTCAGTAAGGCTGCCATGCGCACCATCCGGGTCAATGTCGGCTTTGCCATAGCGATCAAATTCGCCTTCCTGATCCTGGTTTTGATGGGGTTGGGGACGATGTGGATGGCGGTCTTCGCCGATATGGGAGCATCCCTTCTGGTCACCCTCAACGCGTTAAGGCTGCTGAAAAGGCCCCAACCCAGTCTTTAAAACTTAAAGACGCCCGAGACGGGCGTCTTTTTTGTCATCAGCGTTCTGTGAAAGCTCAGGTTCGAAAAGCCGGATCTTCGGGTGCCGGCCAGCAAATCACTTCCAGTATCCGCAGATCGAAAAAGGTTTGCGCGTGGGTTGGGAGGACCACACTGGCCGTATCCGCGCCATGGGCTGTCCCGGCAATCACCACCGCCGGTTCATCGGTGCGTGCCAGCCCGGCGTCCGCGGCCATCAGCGTGATCTCCGCAACCACTTTCATCCCCTGACCAAATATCCGGAAGGTGTTGGCAATGATCTCATCCAACTCGTAGGTGCCAAATTTCTTGCGCACCGCGCGGCTCACCCCTCCCAGCGCGTGCTGGGCCGTCAGAATTTTGGCGCCATGCGTTTCAATTTCAGCCCGGTGCTCCGGTTTCAATTCCTGAAAATTCGGCTTGCGAAAGCCGGTGGAATGTGTCACAACCACCACATTCAATCCTTTAAGGTATTTGGCGGCTTCAGCGCCGGTTTTTCCGCTGGTGGTCGCCACCAGGATCGTTTTAATGCCCAGAGTCTCTGCCCGGGTTCGCGCCAATTCAAACACACGGGCGGTATTCGTTTCCCCTGACTCTTTGAAATACACGGTTTGGGTCACAATCTCTGCCATAATTTCCTTTTAGATACTGTGTTTTGAGGTATTTTCTTCACCGAAAAGCTTAACACATTTCAGAGCGGCCGCGCAACTGGCTCAACGGACAATTATACCCTGTCGATCCATTCCAATTCAATTTTTGAAACATCCTCGACCCGTAAAATTTCAACCACTTCCGCGCCGGGCCAGCGCCGCTTCGCGTCCTCCAGCAGTTGGGGGCGGACCACAGCCAGTGCCAGGTGATAGCGTCCCCGGTCGAGAGCGGTCAGGCCGGCCTGCCAGCCCTGGTGGTTGCGCAGCTCCAGCGGGCCGAGTTCATCCACCACCAGCAAATCGCAGCCGGCGCTGTTCGTAAGAATAGCATTGGCCCATGCCATGGCCTGTGGATCAAAGGCGTATCCGATCGTTCGGATTTCAGAGGGCGCGGTGAAGGACCGGACTGCCAGATCCCGCCGTTCACCTGTTGAGAGGTCAACAACATCAATGCCTGTTTTTTCTCCATTCATGACCCGGGCCAGAGAAAGCACACCGGCCACCCTCCAGCCAGTTTCACGGGCCTGTTCGACCAGTTTTTTACATAATGTGGTCTTACCCGCTCCGCGCGGCCCGGTGATGATCACCAGCCTGCCCCTGGGAGTCCGGGGGTTATTGTCAGACATTTGACAAATCTCCCAAACCACCTTTTTTCCACAATACTATCCGCCGTCCTTCCAACTCGCGCACTTCCACCGGGATTCCATAGGCTTCAGAGAGTTTCTCGGTGGTGAATTCTTCAACCATGGGGCCAGCCCTGAGTATTTTTCCGGCCCGCATCAATACCAGGTGAGTGGCAATCGAAGCGGCCACTTCCGGGTCGTGGGTGCTGAACACGATCGTCACCCCTTTGAAGGTCAAATCCTGAAGCAGATCCAATAAACGGATCTTGTTGCTCAAATCCAGATGGGCTGTTGGTTCATCCAGCAGCAGCATTTTCGGCTGCTGGGCCAGCGCCCGGGCTACCAGCACCAGTTGCTGCTCCCCGCCGCTCAGGTTGGTAACCGGACGCGCTCGTTTATCGCTCAAGCCTACCGTTTCCAACGCGTCCGCGGCGACCACACAGTCCGCTTCGCCCGGCATTTCCAGCGGGCGCAGATAGGGCGCCCGCCCCAGCAAGACGTATTCCAGCAGCGAGTATTCATAAGGAATGTGTTCCCCCTGGGGCACCAACCCGATCTGCCGCCCAATCTCACTGTGAGAGAAGGTGCTGAGCGGCCGGCCATCCAGCAACACCCGCCCGGACTGGGGTTTGCGCCAACCAAGCGCCAGATGCAGCAGCGTGGTTTTTCCAACACCGTTGGGGCCCAGGATAGCCGTCACGGTCCGCGGTTCAATCGAGAGTGAAAATCCATCCAGGACATTTCCATTTTCAGGCAGGTACCTGAAACAAACATCTTCAAACGCAAGCAGAGTCTGGTTCATCGCCGCACCCGCAAATTCTGAGTCAACATCATCACAATAAACAGTGCCGCCCCGACCAGCGAGGTCAGCACCCCCAGCGGGATCTCACCCGCCAGCAATGTACGGGCGACATCATCACAGATCAGCGTAAAACTGCCGCCAATCAACATCGAGGCCGGCAGCGCGTAGCGCGCGTCAGCCCCAAAAATGCGGCGGGAAAGGTGCGGCACGATCAGGCCAATCCAGCCCACCATGCCACTGACCGAGATCACTGCCGCGGTCGAGGCTACCGCCGCTACCAGCAGCAGCGCTCGCTCTCGTCCCGGCGCGACTCCCAGCGAAAAAGCGATCTCATCATCCAGTGAAAGCAGGTTCAGCCGCCAGCGCATCTGGTACATCACCAGCAAACTCAACGCGACCACTGGCAAGACGGTCCAGGCTTCCGACCAGGTGACCCGCCACAGGCCGCCCAGCAGCCAGAATGTGATTTCGGGTAACTGGCTGAGCGGGTCAGCGATAAACTTGAGCACCCCCACACCTGAAGAAAACAACGCCGAAACCGCGATCCCGGCCAGCACCAACCGCAGCACCCAGCCGCCAAACCGCACCCGGCGCGCCAGAAAATAGGACACGCCCAGCCCCAACAGCGCGAAAAAAGCGGCCGAGCCTTGCACCACCACTGCCGAGCTGCTCAGGAAGATAATGCTGAAAGCAGCGCCAAACGCGGCCCCCTGCGAAACACCCAGAAAACCCGGTTCTACCAGCGGGTTGGCGAAAATCATCTGGAAGACCGTCCCGGCGGCCGAGAGGGACATCCCCAGCAGCACCGCCACCAGCATTCTGGGCAGGCGCAGGTTCCACACCAGGCGTTGGGCGAGCTGGTCTGTCGCCAGCCTTTCCATACCGATCAACCCGGGGACAGGATAACGCCCCAGAAACAACGAAAACGCGAAGATCACCGCCAGCCCAATCGCCAGCAGGATCAGCACCCGGACAGGGGAAATTCCTGTCCGGGAACAATCTTCATCACGCGTGGAAGTCAAAGGATATGCTCCATGCTTTCATCAGGGTAAATCCCCGCGCAGGTAAGGCGCGATATGGGTTTCGAAGGCGGCGTCATCCATGCCGTACAGGTCTCGAAAGAAAGCGCGAGTCACCTGCAGGATATCCAGATCAGCAAACAAATCCGGGTGGATTTTGGTCGCCAGCCAGTTCAGCCCGAGCAGCCAGCGCACGTCCGGCTGGTCCCAGCTGTAATAATCAGCCGGGAAGGAATAGATCTCCCCTTCCTGCACGGCACGCAGCGCCTGCCATTCCGGGTTCTCTTTCAACCCGGCCACCACATCGTCCGCGTTGGACCAGTATGAAATGATATAAATTTGATCGGGGTTCCAGGCCGAAATCTGCTCAAAGTTGACCTTGCTCCACCCATTGCCAAGCTGGGCGTCTTTCCAAGCCGGGATACCTCCCGCTGTCTCCACCAGGATGGTCTGCATCCACCCCAGAGGAGGTACATTAAAAGCCACTTCGCCATCGCTGTCGTTGTAATACAGCATCAGGATATTCGGTTTTTCAGACTCCGGCAGACCAGCCAGCGGATCCGCCACCCGGTCGACTCCTGCCTGATAATAAGCCGTTAACCTTTCGGCGGTTTCCACATCCTGGAACAGCGCGCCCAGGGCCATCAAGTCGCGCTGGTACTGTTCCGGCGTTTCAAATTCCAGGTAAACCACCGGGATTCCCAGTTCCTCCAGAGGTTTGCCCAGGCTTTCCTGCATGAAGGTTTTCAACAACACTACATCGGGCTGGGTGGCCGCGACCTGCTCCGGTCCGACATCATTAGTGAACTTGGCTTTTTCTTCATAATCTGGGTCGATCACCGCGCTGAAGCTCCCCGCTCCCTGCACAATTTCCGGCATTGCCACCAGGCGGTCCAGGGTACCCGGGAAAAGATACATCGAGTCCACCAGCATGATCCCGGCGCGCCCGGCCTGAACAACCCGCTGCGGAGGGCTTTCAAATTCAATCGTCCTTCCCAACGCGTCCGTGATCGAAAAACCACCAGCCGCGACTGGTTCAGGGCTGGTTTCAATTGCCTGCTCTGGCAGCTCCTCAGGCGGAGCCGCCTGTGTATCTGTGGGTGACATAACCGCGGGTGCCGCGGCTGTGGGCGCGCAGGATGCCAGTGCCATACTGAATACCATTAACAGCAGCACCCAGCGCATCGGATTCAAGTTCTTTACCATTATCCAACCTCCTGAAAACAAATTTATTTGGAATATTGTGATTCGCAAAGATCAAGCCATGCCAGCATGGCTTCAATCTGCCCTGCCCGGAATCCCTCAATCAGGTTGCGGAAAGATCCGGGATCTCCGTCAGTGGATACTTCAACCAGATCCAACCACCGGACACACATGCCCCGCTGCTCCTCAATCAAACGGGATACGATATTCTTGCCCTCTTTCCGGGCAAAATAGAGCTTGACCATAAAATTCAGGCGCATTTCACGCCCATGCGGGACCGGGTTCCCGACCCACTCCGCAAACGTCCTGGAACCAACCTCAGTCAAAGAATAAATCTTCCGGGGAGGGCGGCTGCCCTGCGGTTCAAGCTCGCCGGTCACGTAGCCGCTTTCTTCCAGTTTGCCAAGCAGGGCGTACAACTGGCTTTGCTTGACCTGCCAGACCAACCCCAGACCTTCCGGGTCAGACATCCGGCGATGAATCTCATAACCATGCAGCGGTTTCTCGCGTAGAAATCCCAGCAGGGCGTGTTCAATTGTCATAGGTTGGCGGACCATTGGACTCATCGTTTTATCCTTTGAATACTCATTTAATGAGTATTGGTTATGATACCATCATCAAAATGGAGAGTCAATCAGAACGTTCACCAAATCAGGAAATCTTGAGCCGGAAAACCACCCAAACCGCAGCCTGCCCGTTCTTCGTATATAATTCTTAGCATATGGATAAAGAAACGGATCTCAGCCAACGGGAACGGGAAATTCTGAGCTTGCTGGCAAATGGCGCCAGCAATAAAGACATCGCCGCCAGCCTGAATATCAGTCCCAATACCGTCAAAGTCCATCTGCGCAATGTCTACGCCAAAATCAACGCCTCTTCACGGACCGAGGCCACTTTGTACGCCGTGAAATCCGGGCTGATCAGCGCGGAATCTGCTGACACGCCCCAGGAAACGGACGAGCCCATTCCAGCACAAACCAGGCATACCCAACCCACCCGCCCGAACCGGATAGTACTGGCCGGGTTGGTTCTGGCCATGCTGGCGATCCTCGTTTTTGCAGCCCGTCAGATCAGTCCCGAAAACGAACTGGCATCCGATCCGGACCGCGCTTCGCCGGTTGAAACCGCTTCGCTGCGCCGCTGGCAGAACAGTCCCCCGCTGCCGGAGCCCCGGCAGGGTATGGCAGCGGCCGTCTTTGAAAATCAGATTTATCTGATCGGGGGCGAGACCCCGCAGGGGGTCATCCAATCTGTGATCGCTTACATACCCGAAGACCAATCCTGGCAAGCCCGGGCAAACAAACCTCTGGCTGTATCCGGTATCCAGGCCGCGCGGCTTGGAGACCGGATCTATGTCCCGGGTGGAACACAGGCCAACCGCAAATCCACCGGTCAGCTGGAGGTATATGACCCACGCGCGGATCAGTGGGCAGCACGCGCCTCCCTGCCTGTTCCGCTCAGCGATTACGCGCTGGCGGCTTTCGAAGGAAACCTGTACCTGTTTGGGGGTTGGGATGGGAAAAATCACCGCGGCGAAACTTATATGTATAACCCGGAAAGTGACACTTGGACTGTTTTGACCCCGCTGCCATCTCCCCGGAGCGGCGCCAGGGCTGTCACCGAAGGAGGCAAGATTTACCTGATGGGCGGCACGGATGGGACACAATTCCTTAAAGACACCCTGGCTTATTACCCCCAACGCGACTTCAACCAGGAACCCGCCTGGGAAACCCTGACCCCGCTGCTTGAAGGGCGCGCTGATATGGGCGTGGCAATACTGGCCGGCAATATTTACCTGATCGGGGGAAACACAGACAATAACCAGCAGACCCTCTCCCCCCTGCAATACCGCCCACAGGAAGCGCAGTGGCAGCGTTTCGACCTGCCGCCACAAACGACCGGCGCGGGCCTGTCGCTTATTCCTTATGAGGATTTCCTGCATGTATTTGGCGGGGGCGATTCGTCCGGCCCATCTGACCAGCATCTGGTTTAC
>ENA-OSEO01001614-OSEO01001614.1-sediment-metagenome-genome-assembly--contig:-NODE-1614-length-39113-cov-3.959832_pt1 | contig 39113 bp, 25 predicted proteins | sample MGYA00237883_ERZ534232 | MGnify/ENA metagenome assembly ERZ534232 | reverse complement strand
CCTGAAGTCGATATCGACGAAGGGCTCGAACTCGTCGAATCTGCCGTCCGAGTCTTCGTCGTCTCCCGAATATATCTCCAGGTAATCGATGATGTCCGCCCGGTTTTCCGGAATCCGGTAAAACGCGATATCATCATTGTTCATCGCCATGTGCATCGTCTTGATGAAATCAGAAAAGGATTCGGTCCTTCCGATGTTCAAACGGCGATTGTCGTCGGCAATCAGCCATTCGCGGAACTGTTCGATCATCATGAGAAAAGCGGGTTCTTTGATGCCGTCCACCTTTCCTGAGTCGATGACGATGTCGTACCCCCATCCCCCGCCGAACTTGTCCCCGATGGCTTCCGCCTGGAGCTTGACCGGGTCATGCTCCTTGAAATAGTTCAGGAAGGCCGTCTCGATGTTGATCCGCGACACCCCGGCCAGCGACAGGGCGACGAGAATACCGACGGCGATCAGAACCTTCCGGTAGTGGACAATAGCGCCCTGTGTCATCAGGGCGATGATCCGGTCGACCACGGTTTTTTTTGCCTCATCCCTGTGGAAGAGGGTGGACGGCCTCGTTCCCGGGAGAAGGGCGAGGGACGCGGGGATCAGTGAGCAGGAGATAAAAACGGCGAACATGACCCCGATGGCTGAGGCGATGCCCCACTCGCGGATGGCTGAGACCTGGCTGGTCGCTAGGGTCATGAAGGCGATGAAGGTGGTCAGCCCGGCGAGGAGGACGGTCAGGGAGATATGGGTCATCGACCGGTAGAGCCCTTCGCGCTTATCCATACCCATGATGGCATCAAAGTCCGCGTAGTACTGATTGAGCAGGTGGATGGAGTAGGAGCTTCCCACAGCGATCATCAGTGGGGGGATGGAGATGCCGACGGGAGTGATTCTGAACCCCATATACCCCATCAAGCCCAGAATCCACATCTCCGCCAGTCCGAGCGTAACGAAGGGGAGAATCACACCCCGGAGCGAACGGAAATTCAGGTAGAAGATGAGGATGACCCCCAGGAGAACAAGGGGGATATTCCTGAACATGTCACTATGCATGTAGATATTGATCCACATGTTCACCACGGGGACGCCCGATGATATGATGGTAAACCGATCGCGGTAGGGATCGATAACCTCCGTCATTTCCCGTATGGCCGGGTCCTGGTCGTCCAGATTGATAAACTTGATGACGACGCAGAAATCGGTTATCTCTCCCGTCCGGGGGTCTCTGCTGTAGAGCCCTTTGTCGAAGGTGGGATTCCGCTGGAGCCGGTGTTTGAAGAGATTGATCTCCCGCTCCGTCGAGGGGAGTATCCGCCGCCCGTTGCCATCCTGTTCCACAAGATCGTACGTCTCGAGGGTATCGTTTTCACCCTTTATGTCCTCCGTTGTCATGGGGGAGATGATCGTGTCCACGATCTCCTGTCTTTTGAAGTCCATGGAGCGAATAATCCCTGCGCGCAGTGTCTTCAGCGTTCGCGCCCCTATCAGATGGGTGTTGTCGCTGGTTTTCGCTTTTCTCGTCAGGAGTCTCTGAAACGGCGGGTCATCGGCGAACGCCGCCATGAGGTTGCTGGAGCGGACTTCTCCCCGCGAAGCGAGGGAGTCGAATCGTTCCAGGCGGGCCGTCTCTTTCTCCTCGTTAAAGTCCTTGTATTCCTCCAGATCGATCAGGAGCTGATCGAGGGTGAAGAGGGCTTCGCCGGACCACAGGTTATCGGAGGAGAGGGCCATGATGGCAAACCGGCCGTTGTCGCCGTAGATCCGCTTCAAATCCTCGTAATAGATGTAATCAGGGTCATTCCGGGGCATGAAGGATTCGACGGAGTTGTCGAACTCCAGCCGGAAAATCCCCGGGATCAGGACCGCGGTGAGGATGATCAGCATGATCAATATGGGCACGGGATTTTTGAGGACACAATGAATATATCTGTTCATGCGATACTATCCTGGCGGATCATCCAAAAGATAAAGCTTGTCGTGCTGATGGGGTATCCGTATCGGGCGTGATTGTCAAATCCTTTTTACACTGAGCCGGTCTTCGCCAGAGAGGAGACACATTCCCCTGATTTTCTGCAAATCCCGCCGACCGCCACATTGACACCCGACGGAAAAGAGAATAATGTGCAGAAAGTTGTGGAGTACAGCGTTGCGGATTGCACATGGTGACGACAGTGGGACGAGACGGGGACGGATGGAACCATTTGAAATAGGCATTATCGGCGGCACCGGCGGGATCGGGAGGTGGTTCGCTGATTTCTTCAAGGGGGAGGGGTATATTGTCCACGTGTCCGGGAGAAGGACCGGTATGAACCCGGATGACATGGCCCGAATCTGCGGCGTGGTCATTGTCAGCGTTCCGATCAACGTTACCATGGCGGTTATACAGGAGATCGGCCCGCTGATGAAGGAGGACGCCCTCCTGATGGATTTTACTTCGTTGAAGGGAGAGCCGGTCAGGGCGATGCTCGGGAGTTCCCGTTCGGAGGTGATGGGGTGCCACCCCCTGTTCGGCCCGGATGTTCCGTCCATGGAGGGACTGAATATCGTTCTGTGTCCCGCCAGGGTCGACCGGTGGAAGGGCTGGCCGGAGGACGTCTTCAAGAAGAAGGGAGCCCATGTCTTTGAAACAACCCCCGAAAAACACGACGAGATGATGTCCGTCATTCAGGCCCTGAATCATCTGGACACCATCGTCATGGGACTGGCTCTGCGCGAGACCGGTATCGACCCCGCCGAGCTCAAAAAATTCGCCACGCCTATTTTCAGTACGAAGCTGGCCATCATCGGGAAGGTATGCGCAACGAACCCCCGCCTCTACGCCGATATCATCACCGGCAACCCCGACATCTCGCGCATCACGGAGATCTATGAACGAAGTCTCTCACGTCTGAAAGAGACGATCGAAAAGAACGATTCCGAAGGTCTTGCCGAGTTGATCAAAAACGGTTATCATGGATGACGGAATTTCTCTCCCCCCGCTACCGTGAGGAATCATGTTTTGAATACCTCTCCGGGCACATACTGACGCCGCAGCTTTCTCCTTTTTCAAATCACGATAATCCTGTATATCATGCCCACCATGGAAACACCGGCAACCGACATACGATCCTTGTGGAAACACATTCGCTCCCGAATGGAGAGTGCTCTGGCCCCCGACCGGCGTCTCATCGCCGAAGAGCTGCGCCGCATCGACCGGATCCTTCAAAAAAATCGCGTCAGCCGCGATGCTCTGTCGCGGCTCCGCCGCCTTGATAAGAGGGTGTGTGCCTCGATAGAGAAACGGGATGCCCGACGTGTCCACCTTCCGAAGGTGACCTATCCAGCCGCCCTCCCCATCACGCGGAAGAAGGACGAGATCGTGGCGGCCATCCGTAACCACCGGGTTGTTGTCATCACCGGCGAGACCGGCTCCGGGAAAACCACGCAGATTCCCAAGATGTGCCTGGAGGCTGGGCGCGGTGTGGACGGCTTCATCGGCTGCACCCAGCCCCGGCGGATCGCCGCGATCACGGTCGCCCGGCGGATCGCCGACGAGCTGAAGGAGCCGATGGGGCGGTCCGTGGGCTACAAGATCCGCTTCCAGGATGTCACCAACCGGGACATCCACATCAAGGTGATGACCGACGGCATCCTCCTCATGGAGACCCAGGCGGACCGCTTTCTCAACGCCTACGACACCCTGATCATCGACGAGGCGCACGAGCGGAGCACGAACATCGACTTCCTCCTGGGAATCCTGAAAAACCTCCTCGCCCGGCGCAAAGACCTGAAGCTCATCATCACCTCCGCGACCATCGACCCCCAGACCTTTTCGAAGGCCTTCGACAACGCCCCCATCATCGAGGTATCGGGGCGGATGTACCCGGTGGAGATCCGCTGGCGGCCCCTCGATCAAAAGGCCGGTGAGGAGGCGTCTTACATCGACGCGGCGGTCGAGGCGGTGGGAGAAGTGGAGCGGGAGGGGCCCGGGGACATCCTCGTCTTCATGCCGACCCAGCAGGATATCGTGGACACCTGCGCCGCCCTTGAGGGGAGGAGGCGCGTCGACGCGACGGTACTCCCCCTCTTCGGGCGTCTCTCCTCTTCCCAGCAGCAACGGGTCTTCGCCCGGACCAGGACGCGCAAAATCGTCGTCGCCACCAACGTGGCCGAGACCTCCATCACCATCCCCGGGATCCGGTACGTGATCGACACGGGGCTCGCCCGGATAGCGGAATACAATCCCGGCACCCGGACCGGGAGGCTCCCCGTGAAGGGAATCTCGGAGAGCAGCGCCATCCAGCGGACGGGACGGTGCGGCAGGGTGGAGGACGGGATCTGCGTCCGCCTCTACGCCGAGGACGACTACGAGAGCCGCCCCTTCTTCACTCCCCCGGAGATCCTCCGCTCCAACCTGGCCGAGGTGATCCTCCGGATGATCGCCCTCAAGATCGGCGACATCGCCTCGTTCCCCTTCATCGATCCGCCGTCCCCCCATGCCGTACGGGACGGCTTCGCCCTCCTCCGCGAGTTGGGGGCCGTCGAGACGGAGGGGAAGGAGACGCGCCTGACGGAGCGGGGTCGTGAGATGGCGCGCCTCCCCCTCGACCCCCGGATCGCGCGCATGATCCTCGACGCCGAGAAGGAGGGGTGCCGGGAGGAGGTGATCGTCATCGCCGCCGCCCTCTCCATCCAGGACCCCCGCGAGCGCCCCCTCGAAAAGGAGCAGGCGGCCGACCAGGCACACCGGCCTTTTGTCAACCCGGCCTCCGACTTCATCACCCTCCTCAACATCTGGAACCGGTACCACGAGGTCTTCAAGGAAGAGAAGGCGCAGAACCGGATGCGCCGCTTCTGCAAGGACCGCTTCCTCTCGTACCGCCGGATGCGGGATTGGCGGGACGTGCGCGACCAGATAGAACAGATCCTCAAAGAGGCCGGCCATAAAAAGAAGGCACAGCGGCTCCAGGGAGAGGCCCTTTACGCGGGAATCCACAAGGCCATCCTGGGGGGGTATCTCTCCAGCATCGGGATCAAAAAAGAGAAGAACATCTACCGCATGGCGAAGGGGAAAGAGGCGATGCTCTTCCCTGGATCGGGGCTCTTCAACCGCGGGGGGGACTGGATCGTCTCGGCGGAGCTTGTGGAGACCTCGCGGCTCTTCGCCCGGATGAGCGCCGTCATTCAGCCCGAATGGCTGGAGGAGGTCGCAGGCGATCTGTGCCGCTATACCTACCTGGAGCCGCACTGGGAGAAAAACCGGGGCGAGGTGGTGGCGACCGAGCAGGTCTCCCTCCACGGCCTGATCATTATCCCGGGCCGTCCCGTTTCGTACGGCCGGATCGATCCCGCCGGGGCCACGAAGGTCTTCATCCGGAGCGCCCTCGTGGAGGGAGAGGCCGGGAACCCACCCCCCTTCCTGGCCCATAACCTGGCCCTGATGGACGAAGTGGCCGGGATGGAGGACAAGATCCGCCGGCGGGACATCCTGGTGAGTGAGGACATCCTCACCCGGTTCTACGAGGAGCGGATCGGGATCGCCTACAACATCCGGACACTGAATAAACTGATCAAGGACAGGGGAGGCGACGCCTTCCTCCGCATGACCAGGGACCAACTCATGGGGTACGATCCGGAGGAGGAGATCGCCCGCTATCCGGACGAGATTCGGATCGGGACCCGGGTCCTCTCCTGCGCGTACCGGTTCGAACCCGGTGGGGAAGACGATGGCGTTACGATCCGCATCCCCGCCGACACCGCCGCACCTCTCCCCCTGGAAGGGGCCGAATGGCAGATCCCCGCCCTCCTGAAAGAGAAGGTGACGCACCTCCTCAAGGGCCTCCCCAAGGAGTACCGCAGGAAACTGGTTCCCATCCCCGAGACGGCCGAGACCATCCTGCGCGATATAAAGAAAGACGACGGCGCCCCCCTGATCGCCTCGCTGGCGCGCTTCATCCACGAGCGGTTCAATGTCAGCATCCCGGCGGCGGCCTGGCCCACAGAGAGCCTCCCTGACCATCTCAGGATGCGCTTCGCCATCGTGAACGAAAAGGGGGAGGAGATCCGCTCTGCCCGCGACATCGACGAATTGCGCGGGGGAATTCCTTCCGGTGAGGAATCGTCCGTCCTGAAGGCGGCCAAGAAACGGTGGGAGCGGGAAGGGATCACCGCGTGGAACTTCGGCGATCTCCCCGCGGAGGTTCCCCTGAAAGGGGGCGGGTCTGCGTACCCGGCACTGGAGCGGGGAGAGGACGGAAGCGTCGCCCTGCGCCTCTTCGGCGAGCGTGAGCAGGCGGCGGCCGTTCACCGGCAGGGGGTTGCCGCGCTGTACGAGCTCACCCTGAAAAAGGACATGCACTTTCTGAAGAAGAGCCTGGCCCTCCCGAAGGAGCGCCACGCCGCGGCCCGGACCGGCGGGGGTGTGAAGGGAATCGAACAGGCGCTCTATCAAAAAACCGTCAGATCCCTCCTGGAACGGGACATCCGGACGAAGGAGGCCTTCGACGACTACGCGAAGACGGCACGTCAGGCCCTCTTCCCGCGGGCGCAGGAACTTCTGCAAGGCATCATCCCGGTGCTCAGGGCGCGGGGAGAGACGGATAAGTCCCTCTGGCGGCTGGAGTCCGCGAACCGGGCCAACCGGGCGGCGCAGACCTTCATCGCCGCCCTCAGGTCTGATATCGACCGCCTGCTCCCGGAAGGATTCGTCGAGCTCTACGACGCCGAGCGGCTGACCAATATCCCGCGGTACCTGAAGGCCGTCGCCATCCGCGCCGAGCGGGGGATCACCCACCTCGACAAGGACGCGGTCAAGGCCGCGAATGTGAGACCCTTCACCGAAAAACTGGAGAGGCTCCGCGAAGGAATCATATCTCCTTCCCAAGAGAGAAAACAAGCGCTCGAAGAATACCGGTGGCTGGTGGAGGAGTTCAAGATCTCCGTCTTCGCACCGGAGATGAAGACCGCCCGCCCCGTCTCCCCCAAGCGGCTCCAGGAAAAGATCGGGGAGATCGAACGGATGTTTTAGAAAAGTTTCGGACATGCCGATTGAAAATCTTCCAGTAAGATCCCTTGACAAGATACAATAATAGAGTTAGTTGGTTATCAAACGTTTGTTCAAGATCGAAGAGGCTATTGATGCCCGCTTAAAGAAACAAGCAAAACGGAACAACAAGAATTATCCCGGGCCGATGCTTCATTTGGACATGAAGCGACTACCTACGCTCAAGGGCTGATCTGCTCCCCATTGTCAAGACAAGAAATGGAGTTGTTTGAGGTGCATGTGGTAAGAGGCTGTCTTGTCAATAAATCCATTGGTTCTTTTTCATAATATACTTCACGGAGTGTTCAGTACTTGAGAGATTTATGATGTCTCTCTGTGTTGCAAAAGCAACAAATTGACTTGATCGCAGAATCAGCAGAAGCCGTCTTTGATTTATGGAGCAAACCGAATCCAATTTTAAACACTTTGCGCAATTATTTGGGGCGCTGCGTATAAAAAATCAGAAGAACAGTTTATTTTTATCCCGAAAAACTATAGACTACAATAGATTTTCTCACAGATAAGTGATTATATTTTGGTATGAATACCGGAAATACCTTCCGGCAGAGAACCGGTACCAGGGTATGATACGGGTATCTTCAATCCATGTGTGCGGAATTTGTGCTCCCCACATTGTTGAGGAATTGATTGTTGCAGTATAAAGTAATGGCGCCAACCAACCGATGATATACTAAGAAATAACGCGGCACGGAATAAACCCGCCGCAGATTGAAGGAGGAATGCGACGTATGAAAAAAATATGTGTTATCTGTCTCATGATGATGTTTCTGCTGCCGTGCCTTGCCATGGGAGACGATTCGTCGATAGGGAAAATCAAAACAAGCAAGGGCGAGGTCATCGTCATCCGGAGCGGAAAAGAAATCCCGGCCCATACTGATGACATGCTTTATCAGAATGACACCGTACGGACGGGCGCGGACAGTGCTGTAGGTATTATCTTTGAAGACAACACCATTTTGTCCCTGGGGCCTCAAAGCGAGTTGGTGATCAATGAATATGTTTTCGCCCCCGAAAGGGGAGCGCTTTCCATGATGACCAGCATGCTGAGAGGCACCGCTACGTATCTGTCGGGCATCATAGGCCGCCAGTCGCCGGAATCGGTCAGGTTTCAAACTCCCGACGCAACGATCGGTATCCGCGGGACGCAGTTTCTTGTGAAGGTGAAGGGCCGGTAATCGATGATGATGCGACAGGCAATACGTCGTTTTTACTGATTTATGAACATGTCAAACAATCCATAGGAGTGAGGCACATATGAAAAAATTTACCACCCTACTTATCGGTTTAAGTCTTTTGCTGGTGATGGCGGGCTGTGGTGCCAGAAGTATGGTTGTATTAATCCCTGACCCTGACGGTTCCGTCGGACAGGTGGTCGTAGCGAACGAGGGCGGGCAGCAGATCTTAACCAAGGCGAATGAATCGGTACGGGTAACCGATCAGAAGACGGCTCCGAGCGAGGTAACAACCCTCAGCGCCGAAGAGGTCCGCGCCACCTTCTCCGATGCGCTGGCGGCACAGCCGATGCCCCCGGCACAATTCATTCTCTATTTCCTGCAGGGGTCGGATCAACTGACTGATGAGTCAAAAGCGGTGCTCCCTCAAATCATTCAAACCATCCGGGATAGAAAATCCACCGATATCGTTGTTTCCGGCCATACCGACACGGTTGGCGCGATGGAATACAATTACAGACTGTCCCTTGAACGGGCAAAAGTGCTGTATGACATCCTGGTGGACAGCGGCGCGGTCCCGGCCCATATTACCGTCACCTCCCATGGCGAAGGCAATCCCCTTGTGAAGACGGCTGATAATGTTTCGGAACCACGGAACCGCAGGGTTGAGGTCGTGATCAAATAACCGCACCCGTCGGTACTGCAGGGCAATGAATGAAAAGAGAATCGAGCAGATTTTCAACGTATGATTCCAACGGTCTTGTCATAACGGGAAGGTCAGGACGCCTCCGTATCGTGCTCTGGGGGCTCCTGGCCACTCTGCTTTTTGCGGCCCTCTTTGCCCTCAAGCCGACCCTACTGCAACCCCTCGATTACCTGAACCAGGATCTGCTGCTGAGACATTACCCGCGCAATCATGCCGGCACCAAACTGGTCATTGTCGACCTCGATGAAACAAGCCTGAATCAATACGGACAATGGCCCTGGCCCCGCTACCAGGTGGCCCGACTCTTCGATAAAATCGCGGCCATGAAACCGGCGGTCATCGGCATCGACATGATTTTTGCGGAGCCTGACAGGACTTCCGTGGGGCGGCTTTTGCAAGACCTGGGAGAGGCCTATCGGATTGATCTTTCCATTGACCGGCTTCCGGGAAGCTTGAGCGATAACGATCGAATCCTTGCCGAGGCGCTGGCCGGAGACCCCTTCGTCCTTGCCCATCAATTCCATTTTAACCGCTTTGCGAAAAGTTCGGAACACTGTATTCTGCACCCCGTCAAGATTTCCTTTATGCAGCGTACCGGAGCGCATGAAGAACGAGCACTCCTCCCCCAGAGCAGCGGCGTCCTGTGCAATTTGCCGATACTTTCAGAACAGGTTGATTCCTCAGGTTTTGTCAACTTCAGCCCTGATAAGGACGGCATGCTGAGGCGCCTTCCCCTGCTTATCGAATACGAAGGAGAGATGTACCCCAGTCTGGCCCTTGCCGCGGTTCTGAAATACAAAGAGGCGGACCATCTGCTCCTGAAAAAGAATGGGCACACACTGCAAGCCCTCACGTATAAGGACACCACCGTCCCGGTGGACCCGCACGGCCATCTCCTGATCAAGTACCGTGGTCCCAAGAGAAGCTATGACTATGTATCAGCCGCCGATATCATGGATGGCACTGTTCCGCCTGAACGGCTCCAGGGACGTATAGCCTTCGTCGGCACGTCCGCTTCGGGCCTGAAAGAGTTGCACACATCACCGTTTGATCCCATATTCCCGGGAGTAGAGGTGCACGCCACCGTTGCCGACAATCTGCTGACCGGTGATTTCATCTCCGTACCCGGATGGTCAAACGGCCTGATTATGCCGCTGGTTCTCGTTCTCGGCGTGCTATTGAGCCTGCTTGTTGCCTTCAGAAACGCCCTGACCTGCTTTTTTGTGATGTTGATCTGCATTGTCGGGTTATGGCTGGGAACGCAACAGGCTTTTTACCATCAGGGAGTGTTTGTGGGAACGGTATTCCCGATTGCGTCGGTCGCGGGCGTCTACACATTCCTCACCGTTCTCAAATACCGGTTTGAAGAAAAGAAGACGATCTCCCGGATGCGTGAGCTGCTTTTAACCCAGGATATAACCATTGAGAGCATGGCCAACCTGGCCGAATACCGGGACTATGAAACCGGCGGCCATATCAAGCGCACCAGGAGATACGTCAGGCTGCTCGCCGAGCACCTTAAAAAGAACGCCAGATACAAACACTTCCTTACCGACTCGAATGTTGACATGCTGTATAAATCCGTTCCCCTGCACGACATCGGGAAGGTCGGCATCCCGGACAATATCCTTCTGAACCCGGGGCCCCTGGACGAAAAAGAGTTCGAAATCATGAAGACCCACACCGTCATGGGGCGCGATGTCATCGAATCCTCGGCCCGGAAACTCGGGAAGAAATCATTTCTGTCCATCGCAGCGGAGATAGCCTACACCCATCAGGAGAAATGGGACGGTTCAGGCTACCCCCAGGGTCTTAAAGGGGATGAAATCCCCGTCAGCGGCAGGCTGATGGCTCTTGCCGATGTCTACGACGCCCTCATCAGCAAAAGGATATATAAGCCCCCCTTTCCCCATGACATGTCCGTGGAAATCATCAGACAAAGCAGAGGAACCCACTTTGATCCCGATCTGGTGGATGCCTTTCTTGAAATCCACGAGCAATTCAGGGAGATAGCTCGGGAATTCTCAGATTTTGCGGAGGAGCGTGAAACGCTGGAACAAGAAACCCCCGCCGAAAATCTTATGCGGGAATCTCAATCAAAGCGTATCGAACCGGATTGAAACAGCGGGATACTCCCGCACCCTTGTCGCAAAAACCACATCACAGTATGCGATCCCTTCAGGGGAAATCCGTGACAACAGGAGCACCTCCCCCCCTGTCCGTATTTTTTGGTTGACTGCCGGACCCATTAGTAATAGACCAATGCGCGGTTGCTTGGTAAGGAATGGAGGGCTATGGGGCTTAAAAGACTTTTCTATCCTGAGAGTATCGCCGTCCTTGGCGCGTCGCCCAACATGGGAGGGGGAAAGATCCCCTATCTTCAGGTCATGCAGATGCTCGGGTACAGGGGCACGCTGTATCCCGTCAATCCAAAATATAACGATATAAGCGGGCTGCGGTCATACCCCTCAATTGATGATCTGCCCGAGGGGGTTGATCTGGTCATTGCGTCGGTCCCTGCGGCCGAAGCACTGAGGACCGTCAAGGCGGCGGCACGCAGAAAGGTTCGGTTCCTGCATTTCTTCACATCGGGGTTCAGCGAAGCAGGCAACCGTTCACTCGAAACGGAACTCCTCAGAGAAGCGGCTCAGGGAGGAACGCGGATCGTCGGCCCGAATTGTATCGGCATTCATTGCGCTGACTCGCGCGTCAGCTTTACCCCCGAAACCCAGGGGGATATTCCGAAAGAGGTTGCCTTCTTCGGACAGTCGGGAGGCACAACCAGTAATTTCGTGGGCATGGCCATGGCCCGCAGGATCGGACTCAACAAGGTGGTCTCCTACGGAAACCAGATCGATGTGACCGCCGAAGACTACCTCGCATATTTCGCCGGCGATGAAAAGATACGCGTCATCGCGGGCTATCTGGAAGACATCAAAAACCCCCGGAAATTTCTTAAGGCATTGAAAGAGGCAACCCGCAGCAAACCGGTTGTGATTCTGAAGGGGGGAATGACCCGGCAGGGGGCGCGCGCCGCCGCAAGCCACACGGGAGCTCTTTCCAGCAATCACGTAATCTGGTCTTCCGCCATTCAGCAGCACGGGGGGGTCCTGGTGGATACCATTGAAGGGATGCTTGATTTCGTGATGATGGCGGTTTCAAAGCGAACCATCCATGGCCCCCGTCTCGGTTTTCTGGGTGCGGGAGGGGGTGTCGCCGTGTCATTCACCGATCTCGCCGCCCTTGCCGGTCTGTCGCTTCCTGAGCTTGAGCCGGCGACACAGAAAATGATCAGCCTGAAGATCAGGGCGATCAATACTTCTACAACCAATCCCGTCGATCTTGGATTTTACGGATTCGATTTCGAAGTGATGGCTCACACGATCAGAGCGCTGGCGAAAGACGGTAACATCGACGTCATCATCCCGTACTTTTCCGCCGACTATATCGCGGTGGCTCAATTTGACAAGACGGAAAGCGGCCCGGAGGCGATCATCCAAGCCGCAGATGAGGCAGAAAAACCGGTCATTCCCGTCCTGTCGAAGTTCGCGGAGACCAACATGGATGTGGAGCGCGTCAGGGTCTCCGTCTTCTCGGCGTTCAGAAAGGCCGGGCTCCCGGTCTACGGAACCATTCAGGATCTGATCTGCGCCACCGGGAAATACCTCGAATGGCTCAACAGACCATCCCGTCATCACCCTGAGGGGAATCCGTCCTTCTTGACATGATCATTGTTACTCTGACCCGTTTCTTTCCGGCTTTTGAGCACGCGTGCCCGTCGGTAAACCGGCAGACACTCCGCAACGAGTTTTGAGTGTACATGTCGGCCGGATCGGGAGTCCGAACTATGTCCCTCTTCTCTCCAGAAACTCTTCGGCCAGTTTGAATTTCTGAACCTTTCCGCTCGCGGTCAGGGGGATGGGGGCGTTGAATTCCCAGTATTTCGGTATCTTGTGCCGGGCGATTCTGCCGGCACAGAAATCCTGGAACTCTTCGGCGGTTGCCGTCTGACCCTCTTTCAATTCGATAGATGCGAGAATCTGCTCGCCGTACTTCTCATCGGGAATGCCGACCACGTATACATCCTTCACCTTGGGGTGCCGGTACAGAAACTCTTCGATCTCCCGGGGGTAGATGTTCTCTCCGCCCCTGATGATCATGTCCTTTATCCTTCCGGTAATCCGGAAGTAGCCGTTTTCGTCCACTGTCCCCAGATCCCCGGTGTGCAGCCATCCCTCCCCATCAATGGCCACCGCGGTCTCCTCGGGCATCTTGTAATATCCCTTCATCACGCAGGGGCTCCGTGTGACAATCTCTCCCTGCGTATGCGGGGACAGTTCTCCCCCTTTCTCCAGATCGATTACCTTTCCCTCAATACCGTCAAAGAGTCTCCCCACCGTCGATACCCGAAGGTCGACCGGATCGTCTCTGCGTGTCATGGTCATCACGGGAGATGATTCGGTCTGGCCGTACGCGATAGTGATCTCGGGGCAATGCATCTGTGTCATGACGCTTTTCATCGTCTCCTCCGGGCAGGGTGCCCCGGCCATGATGCCGGTTCTCAGCGAAGACAGATCAAATGCTGCAAAATCCGGATGGTTGAGGATGGCTATAAACATGGTAGGAACGCCGTTGATGGCCGTGCACCGCTCCTTCTCCACATACTCCAAGGCCTTGCGAGGGTCGAAACTCTCAATGACAACCATCGTCGAACCGTGGCACACGCAATTAAGCGAACTCATGACACAGCCGAAACAGTGAAAGAGGGGAACCTGGATCAGGAGGCGATCGTCCTCCGTCATTCCCATCACATCACCCACCATGATGGCGTTGTTGATGATATTCCGATGCGTGAGCATCACTCCCTTGGGAAATCCGGTCGTTCCGGAGGTGTACTGCATGTTCACCACTTCGTCAGTATCAAGGGACATCTCCCGATTCCGCAGTTCCTCATCGGATACCGCTTCTCCCAGCCGCACGATATCATCAAAATACAACCGGCCTTTGCTCTGCTTTTTGTTCTTTATGCAGAAAACATTTTTGAGGAAGGGAAATCTGTCCGACTGTATCTTTCCCACATCGGCTCCTTTGGCCTCGGGCACCAGTTCCCTCACGATCTGAGAGAAATTCGTCCCCCGATATTCTTCGATATGGATAAGCGTTGTGGAATCGGACTGCCTGAGGATATATTCGAGTTCATGCGACTTGCAATTCGTGTTGACCGTCACCAGCACAGCCCCTATCATGCCAAGGCCGAACTGCAGATGGAGCCATTCCGGAACATTCGTGGTCCAGACCGATATGTGATCGCCTTTTTTCACGCCCATGGCAAGGAATCCCTTGGCGACCCGTATACAGGAATCCAAAAACTCCCTGTATGTTTCTCTGACACCGGACTCGGGACAGACAAGAGCGGTATTCTCGGAAAACTGTGCTGCCGTGTCCCGTAAGAGCCGGCCCATGGTGATCGTTCTGAAACCGGGCATATTTCTTGATCCCCTGCTTGATATGGTTTGCTGGTGAAAAGGAATCCTCTGGAGACCGCTTGTGCTTCTATATTGCCCCTTTGATGACTGTCAAGAAAAATTGCGTCAGCAAAAAGGGATACCAATGATAAAAACACTATATATTGTACCTTATTTTTCTGCGACACACTCCATTGTGTTTTTTCTTTACAAAGATATATGACTCTGATAGATTTGCGCTTACGGAAATATGCTAGGCTGTATTTCTGTCCGGCAGTTCTGATTACCAATTTCTGCTGCTGAAGATTCTGCCGACGCCGGGCAGCGGATGGTGCCAGATGAAACTGAAAAAACTGGAAATACTCGGGTTCAAATCCTTCAGGGATAAAACCCCCATCGATCTCTCCCGCGACATCAACGCCATTGTGGGTCCGAACGGCTGCGGGAAGAGCAATATCGTGGATGCCATACGATGGGTCATGGGGGAGCAGCGCATCACGATGCTCCGCGGAAAGAAAATGGAGGATGTCATATTCAACGGAAGCGACGATGCCCCCGCCGTCGGCATGGCTGAGGTATCCATAACCCTGGAGAGCAACGGCCATCAAGTGCCTGAAAAATACGCCAGCTATCGGGAGGTCACCGTCTCACGCAGGGTATTCCGGGAAGGCGAAAGCGAGTACTCCATCAACAAGGTCCCCTGCCGCCTCCTTGATGTGAAAGAATTTTTCATGGACGTGGGAGTCGGAGCGCGCACCTATTCAATCGTTGAGCAGGAGAGAATCGCCAATCTTGTGGAGGCAAAACCGGAGGAGAGGCGGCAGTTCATCGAGGAAGCGGCGGGGATCATGAAATACAAAACCCGGCGAGAATCCGCCTCCCGCAAGATGGAGGCGACAAAACAGAATATCGTCCGCCTGACTGACATCCTGCGAGAGGTCAGGGCGCAGTTGAATTCCACGTCACGGCAGGCGAAAAAGGCCGAGTTGTACCGGTCGCTGAAAAAGAATATTAAAGAATATCAGTTAACCTTATCGCTCCAGACCTATCTGGAGATGACCTCGAAAATAAAGGATTTTGAGAAGCTGCGCATCCCCCTGGATGAAAAAGTCCTGGCGGCCCAGACGGAAGTAAAAGCCCTGGAGTCCGCTATCGAGGAGATTCGGACCCGGCTTGACGAAAGCGAAGACGCCATCAGTACCCTCCAGAATCGATACTACGGCATAAAGAACGAGATCAACATCGGGGAACAAAGAATAAAATTCGCCCAGGAGACCATCCTCCAACTCAAGGATAAAACAAAGCGGGACCTCAAAGAGATAGAAACCCTCAACGAACGGAAAGGAGCAACGGAAAAGGAAATCGCCCATCTGAGCGAGCAGATGACTGAATCGGACCGCATTATCGAGGCCATGAAGGAGGCGATCAACCGCGACCGGGAAACAGCCGATATCCTGAGAGCCGTGGAGCAGGAACTGAGCGAAGAACTCGAACGGGAAAAATCAAGGCATATCGATGCAATAACCGAACACGCCCGGCTGGGAAATCTCCTCATGTCTCTCACAAAGGCTACGGAAGACTTGCAACGAAAGGCCCAGCGTGAAAATGAAGAACTGGACGAAAACAAAAGAAAATTGAAGGGGCTGGAGAATGACCGTGCGACAGTACGGTCCGCCCTGTCAGCCGACGTGGAGAAGATTGAATCGCTGCGCGCGCAGGAAATCTCAACAAAGGAAGAATTGGGAACTGCCAGGGATACGCTGAGGACAATAGAAACCGAAATCAACACGCTGAGAGAACAGGCAGGGGCGAAGCGGTCGCGCCTTTTTTCTCTCAGGGAACTTCAGGAGAGGCACGAATGGTGCGGCGAAGGAACCAGGCACATACTCGAAGCGGCACGCAGAGGAACGCTCCGGGAAGATATACAGGGCCTGGTGGCGGATCATATCGAAGTTCCGAAACAATATGAGACCGCCATCGAGGCCGCCCTGGGCGACAAGCTTCAGTATGTCATCGTCGAAAGCAGAAACACCGGAATGGGGGTGATCGACTACCTGAAAAAAAACGCCTCCGGAAGAGGGAGCTTCGTTCCGCTCGATACGGGCGGAAAAACTCACGCTGTCCGGCCTGGCTGTCCCGATGGAGCTAATCGGCTGTGCGACCTTGTCCATGCCACCGACGAGACGTTTCGCGGCGTGATTCACCGTCTTCTGGAGGGGCTCCTCCTCGTCCCTGATCTTAACACCGCCATCCGCCTGTCCGATGAGCAGGCCGAGTTCGAGCACACCTACGTGACGCCCGAAGGAGACATGCTGCTGCCGGGCGGGGTGCTGGCAGGAGGAAATGGAAAAGGCGCCGGGGCATCTCTGAGCGCCAAGCGGGAGATTGCTGAGCTGGAAGTACAGCTCGAAGAATTGGCCCATACCCTTGAAGGCAAAGAAGAAAAGAGAGGCACTCTGAGCGCGACCATCGCCCGTCTTGAGGAGGAAGCCGCCCGGGTTCGATCCGAAACACACGCACTGGATCTGCGCATCAACGGACACAGAAAGGATGCGGAAAGGCTGGAAGGCGAGATCAGGTGGATTGGACAGCGTATCAACGTCCTCGTTTTCAACAGAGAGAATATTGCATCAGAGGAAGCAGCCACGGCTGAAAAGACCGTGGCCGTCAGGAGCGACATCGCCTCCCGCAAGAGCGAGGCGGAGGAGGGAGAGAGACGCATTGCCGCCCTGCAGGAACAATGGAAAGATGCCAGAAGAGAACTGGAAGAGAGCGAACGGACCCTTACCGAAAAGAAAATATCGCTGACATCCGCGGAGGAGAAGAGAAAATCGGGCACCGAAACCATTTCACGGCTGGAAGAAACAATATCGGAAATATGCGCCCGCATAGACGCAATGGTTGAGGAAACGAAAGCCTCCGAGGCAAAGACATCCGAAGCCGTAGAAAGCATACACGGCGAGGAGCAGACCCTCAAGGGCCTTTACGCCGGCCACGCAGAGGCCGAGGAAGAACTCACGGCACGACGGGCGGAACACGAACAGGAAAACACCCTTCACAGAGAGAGGGAACAGGAACTGAGAAACGCACGGAAAGTGGTGGAAGATCTCTCACGGCAGCTGGGAGAACTCGATCTGGAAATACGAGAAACGGTTATCCAGGCAGAGACCCTCAAAGAGGGGGCGCGAGAAAAGCTGGACATCGATCTTGATACCGCTCTGCCGGGATTCGAAACCTTGGGTGAACAAGAGGCGCAGGAACTGAGAAGGAATCTGGAGGCACATAAAAAGAGACTTGATGAGTTCGGGGAAGTGAACCTTCTGGCCCTCAGCGAGCATGAAGAACTCAGAGAACGCCACGATTTCCTCGCCGGCCAGATCAAAGACCTGAATTCCTCTCTGGACACTCTGCAGAAAACGATCACGAGAATTAATCAGATATCCAGGAAGAGGTTTTCTGAAACCTTCGAAGCCGTGAACAACCATTTCAAAGATGTATTCCCCCGGCTCTTCCCGGGCGGCAAGGGCTTTCTCCGCCTCACGGATGAATCCGACATGCTTGAAACAGGGGTGGAGATCGATATACAGATCCCCGGCAAGAAGAGGCAGAATTTGTCTCTCCTTTCGGGAGGAGAAAAGGCGCTCGCCGCGGTGGCCCTCATCTTCGCCATTCTCATGCACCGCCCCTCGCCCTTCCTGATTCTCGATGAAGCGGACGCGCCTCTTGACGACGCGAATATCTCGCTCTTCAGAAAACTGGTGAGAGATATCTCATCAAACTCCCAGATCATATTCATCACACACAATAAAAACACCATGGAGGCGGCTGACAACCTCATCGGTGTAACCATGCAGAAAAGCGGGATATCCTCCACGGTTTCCGTGAACATGAATTAACACCTGCCCCAGGTCTGCATCCCTTTATTTACAGATCGCCTGCTTGCCATCCCGGTAAAAGTCCTTTATAGTAGCGAAAATTCGGGGAGGGGCTGAGGGCCTGTATCCGAAAGAATCGCACACGGGAAACACATACATGACACACAACGGCGATACACATTTCTTTGCACGGCTCAAGAAGGGCCTCGCAAAAACAAGAAGCACTGTCATCAGGAATCTTGATGAGATGGTCTCAGGTGAGAAGGTCATCTCACCTGATATCTTCGACGATATCGAGGCGATACTGATCGGGGCCGATCTGGGTCCCGCCTTTGCCTCGGATCTGATTGAAGCGATGAAAGCCCGCGCGAAAAGAAACGAGCTGAACAGCCCGGACGCTCTCAAGAAGGTCATGAAAGACCATATGACAACGATTCTAAGGGCATGCGAATCGCCTCTTAAGATACCCAAAGATGAGCTCTACGCTATCATGGTGGTTGGAGTCAACGGAACAGGGAAGACCACCACCATCGGGAAGATGGCGTCTCGCTTTAAAAGGAACGGGATTCCCCTGCTCCTCGTTGCGGGCGACACCTTCAGGGCTGCCGCCATCGAGCAGCTTGGGATATGGGCCGAAAGGGTCGACGTACCTCTGATTAAACAGAGGATGGGAGCCGATCCCTCAGCGGTTGTCTTTGACGCGATCCATGCGGCGGAAGCGAGAAAAGCCGTCATGCTTATCGACACGGCGGGGAGGCTCCACACCAAGACCGGGTTGATGGATGAACTCAAAAAGATCAAACGTATCATGGGCAGAGAACTCCCCGGCTCTCCCCACGAGATTCTCCTCGTCCTTGATGCGACGACGGGACAAAACGCCGTCATGCAGGCACGAATGTTCCATCAGGAAATCGGGATCACCGGAATCGCCATCACCAAGCTGGACGGCACAGCAAAGGGAGGGATCATCATTCGGATTGCCCAAGAGTTGGGGATACCGATCCGGTACATCGGTGTGGGCGAAGGGCTGGACGACCTCCGGCGATTCAAGAGCGAGGAGTTTGTGGAAGCCCTGTTCGGGGAGTGAGAATATCATGGGGAAGATATTCGCCATCGGCGACATTCATGGGTGTCTTCCCAGACTGAAGACCCTGATCCCCCAGATTGGTATGGACAGTGATAGGGATACACTCGTTTTCATCGGGGATTATATCGACCGGGGGCCGGACTCAAAAGGCGTTGTGGATTTCGTCCTCGATCTCAAGAAACGAATGCGGACGGTCATCTGTCTCAAGGGGAATCACGAAGAGATGTTCCTCGACTATCTGTTTCATGGCAGGGACAGAGAGGTCTATCTCCTGAACGGCGGAGACGCCACGATCGCCTCCTACGGGTATCGAGAAACAGCGGCAGGAATGAAGATCAACGTTCCCGAGAGCCACAGGGACTTTTTCCATTCCCTCCTCCTCTGGTACGAAACGGACGAGTACATCTTTGTCCACGCCGGACTCAAGGACGGGGTCCCTCTGGAGGATCAGGACGCGCATGACCTCCTGTGGGTGCGTTACCCGTTCATACGATCCTCCTACGACTTCGGCAAGACCGTCGTCTTCGGCCACACCCCCGTATCCCATGCGGACCCCCTCTTTCTCCCCGGCAGGATAGGGATCGACACGGGGGCGGTCTACGGAGGACCGCTTACCTGCGTGGAGTTGCCCTCACGCAATATTTTTCAGGCGTAACGAGATGAAGATCATCGAATGCATCCCTAATTTCAGCGAGGGGAGAGACGCCAGAATCGTGGCGACCATTGCGGACGCTGCCGCATCCGTTACTGGTGTGAGAGTCCTGGACTTCAGCATGGACTGCGACCATAACCGGAGTGTCCTGACCTTCATCGGCGCGCCGGAGGCGGTGCTGGAAGGGGCGCTGGCCGCCTGCGGCAGGGCCGCGGAATTGATCGATATGCGGAATCACCGCGGCTGCCATCCCCGCATCGGGGCTGTAGACGTCGTCCCCTTCGTCCCCCTTGAAGGGGCACGAATGAAAGACGCGGTGGAGACAGCACACCGTTTCGGGCGCGCCTTCGCGGAGAGGCATGCTGTTCCCGTCTACTTCTACGGAGAAGCGGCCCTCAGTAAGGAAAGAAGTAAACTGGCGGATATCCGCAGGGGGCAGTACGAGGGACTCGGCACAAAGATGGACGATCCCGCGGGCAAACCCGACGCTGGCCCCGCGAAACCCAACTCCCACCTCGGGGCGACCGCCGTGGGAGCCCGCAAACCCCTTATCGCTTTCAACATTAATCTCGACTCGGACGATATCGAGTTGGCGCGAAAGATCGCCCGGTCTATCCGGCATTCGAACGGAGGGTTCAGCCACGTACAGGCCCTGGGGCTCCTCCTCGAAAGCAGAAACATCGCCCAGGTTTCGATGAACCTTTCCGACTATGAGGTTACTTCGATCCGCACGGTCTTCGAAGCCGTCAGAGAAAAGGCCGCCCAGGAGGGAGTCAACATCCTTGAATCCGAGCTGATCGGTCTCATCCCCCGGGCAGCCGTCGAAGGTATACCGCCCGATGAACTGAGACTGGTCGATTTCTCTGATGACCGGATCATAGAAAACCGCTGCCGGTCATTGAACCTCTCAGCGGGATAAACCTTCCAATATCGTTGACTCTCTTTCGAAACAATGTTAGAAATCACACTTTCAGATCCGCGTGCCCCCGTAGCTCAGTAGGATAGAGCAACGGATTCCTAATCCGTGTGTCGTGCGTTCGAATCGCACCGGGGGTACCATATATTTCAGCGGGTTATCTTTGTATCCCATAACCCGCAAATTTTTGACATGCGTATTTATCCCCATTCTGTTCTCATTCTATTAATTTTCATCAATACAGGCGAGGGGAAAAAGGGGGCCACCCCAATGCCGTCAAGGTCGTCGAGACCCTCCACGACTCCGTTGGGGTGGACACTCCTCGGGAACTCGAACGGGTCAGGGCCATCATCGTTGCGGCATCCCGATGAAGAATCATACATGATTTCTGCGGATTGTGAAGCGGGTGGTCTCCGTGGTGAATGCCTATGCCTGTTCTCAACGGTCACCATCGACCGCGGTACTCTCCATGGGAAGAGACTCATCAATCAAGCAGACGGCATCGTTTTCCTCCGGCCTGAGAATGGAGAGTACATCAAATGAGATCCGCCCGGGAGATCCCTCTCGGGACTGAAATTGGCCGGGGCTCAGTTTATTCTCTGCTTGCACCACGTCTCCGCGGTGAGAAAGATGAGGATAGCCGCGAGAATTGAACTGATTATCATGAGACTAAACGCGGCCTGGTACCCTTCCAGCGGATAGATTCTTACTCCGTTTACCATGGTTCCCGCCCAATGCTTGTCCAGGACCCACCCCATGAGGGGTTGCAGTACCATGGGCCCCGCCATACTCCCCATATTGCAGATACCTGATACGGTGCCCGCCAGGAAAGGAGGCACCGATTCCTTCACAAAAGCAAAACCGATAATCACGGTTCCGGAAACGAATCCCACCAGCGATACAAGCAGTATCAGCAGACATAATGGCAACTGCGGCACAAAGAGAATCATGCTCCAGCCCGCGCAGGAAACAAAACAACTCGCCACATACAGGGGCTTTCTCCGGCCGATCCTGTCGGACATTGCCCCTAACACAGGCCCCCCGACGGCGAAACCGATCAACAGGATAGAGGTCAGGACCGCTCCTTTCGTAGGCGACAGACCATAGTGGGTTGACAGAAACGGGATCCCCCACAGTCCTGCAAAAGCCAGTATAGGCCCGGTAACACCAGCTGCAGCGATGGCCAGAAGCCATGCGTTTTTGTATTGGAACACAGTCACCAAACCGGCCAATACGGACTGAGCCGTGCCGTTTGTGAGATTGCCGGAAGGCATAAAACTGGCATAGCCCCGTTCTGACGGATCATCCCGAACCACTTTCCATATTGCAACAGCGATAACAAGGGTCATGCCCGCCGAAACCAGCATCACCGCCCGCCATCCGAAGTGGTTTACCATGATCCGCAAGGGCACACCCGCAGACACGGCCCCCACAATACCGCACAAAAGGGCAAGACCGGTAATCAAAGCATAGCGACGGGGAGGGAACCAGTGCATCGAGAGTTTGAGCATCGCAACCCAGGCCACACCCACTGACCCACCAATCAGGAAACGCCCTACATTGGCGAATATGACGGTAGGAGCCCCGGCAAAGATGAATCCTCCGAGAGTAGCCGTACATGCCCCCCACATCAGAAGTCTCTTGGCCCCCCAGGAATCAGCGAGGATTCCCGTGGGGATCTGCATGGCAACGTAACTGTAAAAATAAAATGCCGAAAGATTACCCAGGGCGGTCGCGCCGATCCCGAAATCGGCCATGAGATAGTCCGTCATGACCGCCGGCGCCACCCTCTGATAATAGCCGCTCAGATAAAAAACGGCTCCGAGGCCCCACATAATCCACCCAAGATAAAAGGGTGGGGATCTCTTCGGATCGGTCATGGAAAACACCCCTGATCACCGTTTCTCATCTTTGTTGCTGAGGTTGGGTCATGCAATTCGAACATACCGGTACCATGCGCTTGCCTGGCCTCGAGAATTTTGGTGGCAAGGGTTTTACCATGTCTCGGTTAAACATATCGTCAACCTCAAAAAATAAAAGCGCCCTCTATGCGATCAGGGCGTGCGGTCGATAGCTATAGTACATGTTTTCTATACTGTCAAACGGCTTATCCCTTTTTATCCATGCGTGGAAATGGGTCCTACGCATGAAGGGCCCACCCCCCGCACCCGCTCCCGTAGTATGTATGACAGCGCACCAGGAAGGTTCATGAGTGCCCGGTGAACCCTTTTTTTTGCACATTTTATTCAACGGATTGGACGTTTCTTTGAATCGATCCCGTGGTCTGGGGGCGGTTCCGTCACGGTGCTTCAACCCGTTCATCTTAATAATAGTCGTATATTCAGTCTGTTACAACTATATCGCTGCGACCCTCCCCAATTGGCACGGTTATTTCATTACTAGAAGGCAAACGAACAAATACACCGGATCACCAAAAGGAGGATATACACAATGAAACGGACACTGCAGACGGTAATCATGGCGGCTTTCGTGGTACTGACCACCGCTTCCTTCGGGTACGCGGAATATGTGGCAACCAGCGCGGCGAACTTCCCTTACTTCCATCTGGGATGCCTCATCATCGGCGGGATGATCATTACCTCTCTGAAACATAAGTACTCGAAGCTCTACCTCAGCGAGGCGGTCGGCTCTTTCGCCCTCTACGCGGTCCTGGTGGCCCTCTTCACGGCCCCGGTCGTGGGCGCCCTCAAGACCATGGTCAGCTAGAAGAGGCAGGAAACGGACGAAAGGAGGACTCGATCAATGCTCGCCACCCATCACAGAAGCTCCATAGAATGGAAGTCGAATCTGCATCAGATCCTGCAGATCAGCGTATGGGGGTTTGTCATCGTTGTCTCCTCGTTTATGTTCCTCTACGCGGGGCGCTGGATTGACATCCGGTTCGATACGGAGCCCAGTTTCATGTTCGGTCTCTTCTTCCTGGCCATCGGCCTGTGCATCTGGAGACTCTACGGTGAAGCAAAACTCACCATGGAACGGCAGAAAAAACAGCGCCGGTAACCACGCATCACCTTACCCCCCACAACAGAAAGCCCCCGCATGTTACCCGTGCGGGGGCTTTGTAGCATCTGAACACTCTCTGATCCCCGTTCATCGGAAGAAACAGTTTGTCACAACCAATCAAATATGTTACTGAATCAAGCAGTTGAGTCGTTTTCTTTTGGTATCTACACCAATATGGATCGACAGTCGCCGGTTACAGATGAAACATTCCGATCGAATAATCCGCATGGTCTTGTTATCGCTGGTTCTGGTATGTTTTTCCGGTGATTGGGCCACGGCCGATGAGCGTACTATCGAGGAGATCCGATTTGAAAGGGTCTCAGCCGCGGAAGAGCGGATTTCTTTCACCTTGGGGGGCTATGCGCCACCCATGGTCTTCGGGATCGAAGGGGATCCCGGCCGTCTGGTATGTGATTTTTTCGATACGGAAATCAAACCGCATATACCAAGGACACAGACAACGGAGGGAAATCTGATCCTCTCCATACGGATCGGGCGCCATACCGCGCCCAGGCAAAAGATCAGGGTCGTCTGTGACTTGGCCCCGGCATACGACAGGGATTACATAGTAGAGCAGCACTACCACGAAAACAATATCTTCGTCCTTACCGTGCGTCTTCAGTGACGATCCGCGCGTTGCAACGGCCTCAACTCCTCTTTTGCGCGGCCTCTTCACCGGCTGCCGAAGGACGGATCACGCCACGGTTATTTTCCCTTTCGGCTCGGGGATGACCTCGCCGATGACGGCCGCTTCCGGTATCCCGTTCTCGTGCATCCTCTTCACCAGTTCCGCCCCGTCTTTCGAGGGCAGGGAGATGAGCAGCCCGCCCGATGTCTGGGGATCGAAGAAGACATCAGACAGCCACGCCGGGCAGGTGGGGGCGATATCCACCATGGGCATCCGGAATTTTCTGTTCCGGTTCAGCCCTCCCGGGATGATCCCCATTTCCACGAATTCCCTGATTTCAGTGAACACGGGAACAGCCGCGGCATGAATGGCCATGCCCACGTCGCTCCCTTCGATCATCTCGGAGGCGTGTCCGAGGAGGCCGAAGCCCGTCACGTCGGTGCAGGCATGAACCGTGGAAAATTGAGTCATGAGATCGGCCGCCGCCTTGTTCAATTGGGCCATGCAGCGTATGGATTTTTCCACGAGATCACCGCTTGCTAGGTTTCCCTTCAGCGCCGTATTGATGATACCCGTCCCGAGCGGTTTCGTCAGGATCAGCACATCACCCGCCCGCGCGCCCCTGTTCAGGAGCACCCGTTCCGGATGGACCGTCCCGGTCACGGAGAGCCCGTATTTCAGTTCGTTATCCTCCACGCTGTGCCCCCCTACAAGAAGGACGCCGGCCTCGCGCATCTTGTCCAGCCCGCCGAGGAGGATCTCCCTGAGGATGGAAATCTCCATGGTATTGATGGGAAAGCAGATGATGTTCATCGCCGTGACGGGAACGCCTCCCATGGCGTAGACATCGGACAGGGCATTTGCCACGGCCACTTGGCCGAAGGTATAGGGATCATCCACGATGGGCGTGAAGAAATCAACGGTCTGGATCAGTGCCAGGTCATCTCTCAGTTTATACACCCCGGCATCATCCGAATTCTCGATCCCCGCGATCAGATTCGGATCGGCTGTCAGCGGGAGTCCTTCCAGTGCCTGATGCAGGTCGCCCGGACCGATCTTGCAGGCTCACCCGGCGCCGTGAACCGTCTCCGTGAGACGAATCCTTTTTTCGTTCTTCATAACCGCACCCTGCCCTTCATATGGTGTTTCAAAACAATCACGATCAGATATCGTGCGTTCACTTTCTAGCTGAATTCATTGAATGTGTCAAATTCATTGTGGTTATGAATCATCGTTGCGTATAGCCGCGCCTTATGATAGCTTCCGCCCATGTCCTATGATCGATTCAGGAATATCACCCTGCAACAGATGGAGGCGCTTGCCAGGCTGGTCGAGGAGCGGAGTTTCAGTCAGGCGGCCAGGAAGATGTGCCTGACACAGCCGTCCCTGACAAAACACATCAAGAATCTGGAGGATATCATCGGCGCGGCGGTGGTCATCCGAAAGAATACGGGGATATCGCTGACACCGGAAGGGAAAATCCTCTACGACTACGCCCGGCGGGTATTCAAACTCATCGGCGAGGCCCGGGAGAAGATCGTCCGGGCGCAGGAGAACCAGTCCGGCAGCATCTTCATCAGCGCCAGCACGATTCCGGCCACGTACATCCTCCCTTACGTCCTGAATACATTCCACAAACAATACCGGGATATTCGCTGTTACGTCCAGACGAATGACAGCGACGCAACGGTGGACATGATACTCGACAATCAGGCGGAAATCGGATTTATCGGCAAGCCCGTGTCGAACAGGAAGCTGCACGCCGAGGCGGTGTGGAAAGACCGCCTGATCCTGATCGTCCCTGAAGGACACCGATGGCGAAAAAAGTCGTCGGTGACGATAGATGAACTCTCCCGGGAGCCCTTTATCGTCAGAGAAAGAGGCTCCGCCACCCGGTCAATCTTCGAGGAACAGCTCCAACGGAACATGGGCCGGGGTCTGTCACGCTTCAATGTCGTCTGTGAACTGGGGAGCTCCGAGGCGGTCAAGGAGGCCGTCATCGCCGGCCTGGGGGTGTCGGTCCTTTCCTCCCGCGCCGTGGGACGGGAGATGGCGGAGGGTCTTCTTTTCGAACGGCCGGTTGAGAACTGCACCATTGAAAGGAATTTCTATTTGATCTATAAGACGCAGCTGACCGTGATGCGTCATCACGCTTTATTCCTTGATTCCGTGAAGAAGTCTGCTGAGACCTGAGATGATCACATCAGGGCACACGATAGTATGAGATGAGGCGGATTACCTGAAAACAATGGAACCGATACGTTACTACAGCACCAACAGAAACCTGGACGGCGTACCCGGGATCACCCCGTTCAAAGGGCATGTCTCGTTCAGAGACGCCCTCCTCCAGGGCCAGGCACCGGACGAAGGGCTCTACATGCCGGACCGCATACCCCGCATATCGCCTGAGGATGTCGCCTCGCTGAAGGGCAGACCCTATGCCGAAGCGGCCATGCTGGTCGCCGGCGCCTTTCTGAGCGAAGAAATGGATGCCGCCGCCCTGCGAAAGATCATTGAAGAGTCGTACCCCTTTACCGTTCCCCTGGAGCTTGTGGTGGGCCGGAAATACGTCATGCGCCTCGATCAGGGGCCGACGGCGTCCTTCAAGGACTTTGCCGCGCGGATGATGGCGCGCCTCATGGGACATTTCCGTGACCGGGGCAGCCGGCTGAACGTGCTGGTCGCCACCTCGGGTGATACGGGGAGCGCCGTGGGAGAAGCCTTCAAGGGAATCGAAGGAATCGATGTGTACATCCTCTATCCGCGAGGAGAAGTGAGCGGGCGGCAGAAGAAACAGCTCGATACCATCGGCGGCAATGTCCAGGCGATCTCCATCGACGGGAAGTTCGACGACTGCCAGAACCTGGTGAAGCAGGCCTTCGCAGACCCATCGCTGGCATACCTCTCCTTTACCTCGGCGAATTCCATCAACTTCGGCAGGATACTCCCCCAGATGGTGTACTATTTCTACGCTTACGCCCAGCTCTCACGGCCCGGCGAAGGGATTGTCGTGTCGGTCCCCTCCGGGAACTTCGGCAACGCTCTGGGCTGCGAGTACGCGCGGCGCATGGGGCTCCCGCTGGAAAAACTGGTCATGCCCACCAATGAGAATGACGAGTTCCCCCGGTTCCTCGAAAAGGGGGCGTATGAAAAGGTGTCCCCGTCGCTGGCATGTCTGTCAAACGCCATGAATGTGGGACACCCCAGCAACCTCGCCCGTTTCTTCGAACTGTACGGAGGCACCGTCGACAGGACGGGCACGGTCCACCGCATGCCGAATGTGGGCGAAATGCGAAACAATATCTTCTCCGTGTCCATATCCGACGAGGAAACAAAGCGGTGCATCAAAAAAACCCATGAACGATACGGCATCGTCCTGGAGCCTCACGGCGCGGTGGGGTGGCGGGGACTTGAAACCTATCTCGAATGTTACGGAGACTTTCCCCTTTGCGTCTCTCTTGAGACGGCGCACCCGGCAAAATTTCCCGACGAGATCATGAAACTCCTCGGGATCACTCCCGATATCCCGGACAGCATGCAGGGAATCGATGACAGGAAAGGGAGGCCGGTCCGTTTACCGGCGGATTACGCCCTCTTCAAGGAGTATCTCCGGGACAATCTGAAATCGGAGGCATAGGGCATGCGTCCCCACAGTCCGGCGAGAGCATGCCATCGGGCACCCTGACCGCGTTGAAGGAGGGCACCAGCCACTTGAAAGAACAGACCCAGACCATAGCACAGGGAGATGAACTCCTCCGGTTAATTCCGGAAACGGTCCCGGACATGATTACCGTGTGGGACTCCGGCCTGACGCTCATCTACGCGAGTCCTTCCGTGAGGGAAACCCTCGGGTACGATGAAGAAGATCTGAAAAAACTGCTGAACAATTCCGGAGGATCAGGTTGGGCCCGTCTCGTGGCTCCCGGTTCCATCGGGTTCCTCCGCGCCGCGGTGAAGGGCAGACTGCAAAGGAATGAAACACCGGGCAGGGACGGACGGAACCACACCGTTGAACTGGAACTGATCCGGCGTGACGGCTCCGCCCTGTGGACGGAAACCGCGAGCAACCCCCTGCCGGGCGGCAACGGGGAACGAACCGGTTTTATCGCCGTTACCCGGGACATCAGCCAGCGGAAGCTTACCCGGGAACTGCTGATAAAAAGCGAGGAGCGGTATCGAAACATCCTTGAAAACATCGAGGAATGCTATTTCGAGCTCGATCGTGCCGGGAATTTTACCTTTTTCAATGACGCCCTCTGCAGAATGACCGGGTATACCGCGGAGGAACTCTCGGGGATGAATAACAGGGTCTACACGAGCCCGGAGACGGCACAGCGCCTCTACGCAACATTCAAACAGATATATGCCACCGGCCGGCCGGCGACGGTTGAACACTATGAGGTGATACGGAAGGATGGCACCATCCGGATCAACGACCTGTCCGCGTCGCTTCTCCTGGATGCGTCGGGGAACCCAATCGGGTTTCGAGGGGTTGCCCGCGACATTACGGAGCACACGGAAAGGGAGCGGGAGCTGAAAGAGAGCTACGAGAACCTGGAGCGCATGCTCGAAGAAACCGTGCGGACGCTGGCCTTTACGGTTGAAGTACGGGACCCCTATACCGCCGGGCATCAGCGGCGGGTGGCGCAGCTTGCCGATGCCATATCCCGCAAGATGGGGCTTTCTTCCAAAAAGGCCATGGGAGTGAGGATGGCGGCCCTGATCCATGACGTGGGCAAGATCCAGATCCCCGGAGAACTCCTGAACAAACCGGGGCCTCTCAGCGCCTACGAGATGGATCTGGTCAAGAGCCACCCGTCGGTGGGGAGCAGCATATTGAAAGAGATACAATTCCCCTGGCCCATTTCCGACATCGTCCTGCAACACCACGCCCGGTTGGACGGCTCGGGATACCCCCGCGACATCGGCGGGGAACAGATGTCCGTTGAGGCGAAGATCATCGCCGTGGCGGATGTGGTTGAAGCGATGGTGTCACACCGACCCTACCGGTCGGCGCTGGGGCTGGAGAAAGCGATCGAGGAGATTTCCAATAACCGGGGGACCCTGTACGATCCCCAGGTGGTGGACACCTGTCTTTCCCTCATTACCGGGGACGATTTCATATTCGAGTAGCAGTCGTTACCGCGTCATCACATACCGCTGTTCGCCCTTCGGGGCGTACCACCGGATGAAGTTGTGCCCGATACCGATGGGGGCGGGATCAACCCCGCGGAAACGGCTGCTGACGATGGGCAGCGCATCCGGAACATACAGGAAGGTGTAGGGCTGCTCCTCAGCGAGAATTTCCTGAATCCGGTCGTAGCATTTCTTTCGTTCTTCCCGGTTGAAGGTGCCCCTTCCTTTTTCCAGCAGAGTGTCCACCTCTTCGTTATTGAAGGAGATGAAATTCAGTTCGCCCGGGTCGGTTTTGCTTGAATGCCACACATCGTACAGGTCGGGATCGAGGGAAATGGTCCAGCCCAGAATCGTTGCGTCGAATCTCTTCTTGTTGATGAACTCATTGATGAAGGCCGCCCATTCGATAACTCTGATTTTCACCGTTATCCCGATATCGGCCAGCCTCCGCTGGATGATCTCCGCGCATTTGGCCCTCACTTCATTCCCCTGATTGGTAATGATCTCAAAGGCAAAGGGGCTTCCGTCGCGATCCAGGAGGCCGTCCCTATCGGAGTCCACCCACCCGGCATCCGCCAGGAGATCTCTGGCCTTCTGCGGATCGTAGGGATATTTTTTCACGTCGGGGTTATAGGGCCATGTGCCCGGCTTGAAGGGCCCCGTCGTTTCCTGCCCGAGGCCGAGGAGCACTCCGTTCACGATCTCTTCCTTGTTGATGGCATAACTGATGGCCTGCCTGACCCGCCGGTCCTGAAAAAGGGGGGTTTCCAGATTATACCCGAGGTAGGTGTATGAAAATGACAGATACCGGTACTTGTTGAAGCTCCTGCGAAACAGGTTGTTTTCCGTCTGCCGTGTGTACTGGAGCGGCGTCAGACCCATCCGGTCGATCCCTTTCGCGCGAAGCTCGAGAAACATGGTGGCCATGTCGGGGATGATCCGCATGATGTATCCGTCGATATACGGCCTCCCCTCGAAATAGTCCGGATTGGAGACGAGGACGATCTTCTGTCCGGTCTTCCATTCCTTGAACAGGTACGGACCGGTCCCGATCGGATGGCGCGAGAGGGGCGTTGTCGTGATATCCCTCCCTTCCAGGAGATGGCGGGGGAGGACGGCGGCGCCCCAGCTGGTGAGGGCGGGGGCGAAGGGTTCTTTGTAGGTGACACGAAACGTGAAGGGATCAATCACTCGCGCGGTGTCCACCCTGAGAAAATCACCGGCGTAGGCGGTCGGGGTCCGGGGATCGATGGTCAGCCGGTAGGTGAAGAGGACATCCTCGGCGGTAAAGGGATGCCCGTCGTGCCACGTGATCCCCTTTCTCAGATGGAAGGTAATCTCCAGGCCGTCTCCGGAGATATCCCACGATTCCGCAAGATCCCCGACTACCCGCATCTCCCTGTCGTATTTTACGAGACCGTTGAATACAAGGGACGCGATTTCATGGGAGGTGCTGTCCGAAGACAGGAGGGAAAGCAGGTTGGAGGCGTCCCCGATGGAACCCTCGACCATGATGTCTCCATAGGCGGGGGTGTCCGTCGCCGAACTCCCGGCGCCGGGGTCTCCGGCCGGCGTGTCGCCGCCGCAGGCGGTCGATAACGCCATGCCGATAACGACCAGAAACACGGCAAGACGGTGAAGGAATGTCATGAAAGGAGTGCGGTTCATACCTGCTCACGTCGGATCACGGATAGAGATACCCGGGCCTGCGCCCATCGAGCGCCTCTCGGTGTACGGGGCACTCTAGCACAACAGGCGACCCTGTCAAGCAATGCATGCGCGGCCCCGCGGGAAATCAAAATCATTCTTGATAATACCATGAGATATGATATATTTCAGTGCGATTGCCGGGGCAGGCGATACGGGGTTCGAATGTCGAAACAGATACTCATTGTGGAAGATGAACAGATCATCGGAACGGATATCCGGCGCGGATTGGAGGGCATGGGGTATGCGGTTGCCGCCTGCGTTGCATCAGGGGAAGAGGCGGTCCGGAAAGCGGCCGAACTGGAGCCCGATCTGGTGCTGATGGATATACAACTGGGGCCCGGCATGGACGGCATAGAGGCCGCGAAACGGATCCATGCCCGGTGCGATATTCCGATCATATATGTCTCCGGCAATTTCACCGAAGACAATATGGAGATGATCAAATCTACCAACCCTTTCGGCTTCCTTGTCAAGCCCTTTGAAGACAATGAACTCCGGCTTACCATAGAAATGGCCCTCTACCGGCACCAGATGGAGGAGACGCTCAGCCGGAGCGAAGAGAAGTACCGCGCCATCCTGGCGAACATCGATGAGGCCTATTTCGAGGTCGATCTCTCCGGGAATTTCACCTTCTTCAACGACGCGACGCTCAGGATGGCGGGCCTGCCGCGGGACGAACTGATGGGGGTGCACAATCTGCGCTTCGTCGAGCCCGAGGCGGAACAGAAGATATACGAAACGTTCAGAAAGATAGAGAAAACCGGCAAGCCCGAGCGTCTGATCGATTGCGAGATCGTCCGACCCGACGGAACCAGACAGATATTCGAGCTGTCCGTATCCCTCATGAAAGATCCGTCACACACCCCCGTGGGGTTCCGTGGAGTCGCCCGGGACATTACCGAGCGCAAACTCACCGAGGAGACCCTGCGCCAAAGCGAGGAGCGGTACCGGACCCTCTTCGAACACAACCCCATCGAGACGATCATCGTTGACAAACGGGCCGTTATAACAGGCTATAACCAGGCAAAGGCTGCATCGGGCGACAGGCTCCCCCGTCCCGGGGACGTGATGTACCGGGATTACGCGGCAAAACACGCAAACGGCATGTACGACGAGTTGATGGAATGCATCGAAACGGGGACGCCGAAAGAGTTTCCCGACGCGCGGTACGGTGACAAATCACTCTACATAAAGATCTCTCCCTTCCCCGAAGGGGCGATTATAACCTCAATCGATGTGACCGAGAGCAAGAGGCTGGAAGAGAGGCTGTCCCATCTGGCGACCCATGACCCGCTCACTGGGCTTCCCAACCGGACGCTCTTTACGGATCGTCTCTCCCTGGAATTGATCCGGGCGCAGCGAAGCGGCAAACAGCTGGCCGTCATGCTCCTCGATCTGGACAACTTCAAGGAGATCAACGATTCATGGGGGCACACGGTGGGGGACGAGGTGCTGAAAATCATCGGCAGACGTCTCCCCGAGTTTCTGCGCAAGAGCGACTCCATCGCCCGGATGGGTGGGGACGAATTCCTCATACTCCTGCCGGACATAGAGCGGGCGGAAGACGCCCGCAGGATCGGTTTGAAACTGCTGGACGCCTTCAAAGACCCTTTCGTCGTGGAAGAGAGGGAACTCCCCACAACCACCAGCATCGGCTTTGCCGTCTATCCCGATGACGGTCACGAAACCGAGGTCCTGATAAAGAACGCCGATATAGCCATGTACAGTGTCAAGGAGGGGGGGCGTAACGGGTGCAGGCAGTACCATGCGCACATGCGCAGGAACCCGCCCCGGAACGGAAAAACTCACCGGATGGGGGCGGAGGAAGGGCTCCACCCCGACGGCTGGGAATGAAGGGCCCGTCTTGAGGATAAGCGGGCTTCGGTTCCAGGATCTTCCGTGCCTTCCGCGACACAAGACCGCCGGCACCGCAAACACGTTCCCGGGCGCCCCACCCGGTCAGCGTCTGGTGGGAGCGGAAAGGGAACGGACCGATTCCGGCTGTTACCCCGCGCGAAGGATTACGCAGGGGCACAAGACATTTCATTTACAAGTTATCGATTTTGTAGCACAATCAAGAGAAACGGCGTGTATGAGATCACACCATGCGCGGTGAACGGAGGCGCGGTTATCGTGAAAAAGACATCATGTGTGAACATCCTGATACTCCTTCTTCTTATTCCTTCTCTGTTTCTGACTTTCAGCTGCTCTTTGTTCGAAAGCGATGAGGAAAAGGCCGAAAGGCATTATCAGGCGGGGATGCAGGCCATAGAAGAGAAGAAGACCGACGCCGCCGTCATCCATTTCAGAAACGCGGTGCAGAAGAACCCCTATCACGCAGAGGCTCACTACCGACTGGGCACCCTCTACATCGGATCGAAGCAGCCCCATCTGGCGGAAGGCGAGTTCAAGCAGGCCATCAAGCACAATCCGGACCTCCACGAAGCAAAGCGGGCGCTGGCCCTCCTGTACTTCCAGAATCGCGCCTATTCCCGGGCGATTCCGCTCTACAGGGAATTAATGGAGCGTGCCGGAGCGGACATTGAAACCCTGCTGATCCTGGGCACCGCCCTGATCAATACGGGGCAGGTGGCCGAAGCGAAAACAATCCTGTCGGAAGCGGTTTCCACCTATCCGGACAATGCCAGCGCAAAGATAAACATGGCCCGCGTTCTTCTCCTGGAAAAAAAGCCGGAGGAGGCGCGCACCATGATTGAAGCGGCAGCGGGCATTGATCATGACAACATCCTCACCCGGCTGTCCCTCGCCCAATTCTACGAGGGGACACGGCTTCATGCCCTGGCCGAAAGCACCTTTCTCACCATCAAACAGGAGTTCCCCGACAAACCGATTGCCTATCTGGCCCTCGCCCGTTTTTACCTGCGCCAGGGCCGGATGGATGACGCGGAGGCGTTGCTGCGGGAAGCCACGGGCACAGAGCTGAAAGATCCGTCCCTGTTTCAGGCGCTGGCCATCGTCCAGCACCGGAAGAACAACCGTGCGGCGGCGCTCCGGAGCTTTCAGGATGCCGTGGCCGCATCCCCCGATGATCAGAGGAGCGCGATCCTTCTGGCTGATTACTACGTCGTGCTGAAACAGTATCCCCAGGCCATAGAGACCTATGAGAAGATTATCGGGAAATGGCCGGAGCTCCTCCCCGTCAAAGCCAAGATTGCCGAGCTTCTCCTGGCTGAAAGGCGCGACGGAGATGCCCTCAAACATATCGAAGGACTGCTGAAAGATGAACCGGAATACGCTAGGGGCCATGTCCTTCGCGGTATTTTGTTGCGGAAGGAGGGGAAGGTCGCCGAGGCGAGGGAAGAATTCTCCATGGCCCGGGTTCTGGACCCCAAATCGGCGGAGGGTGACTATTATTACGGCCTTACCTTTCTCGATGACCAGAAGTACGACATCTCTCTGTCCGAGATATTGCAGGCCCTTCAAAAGGACCCCTCTTCCCTGAGGACGCGCCTTACCCTTGCCTATATCTATCTGAAAACGGGGAAAACAACGCAGGCGATGGAAGAGATCGGCCTGATACTGAAGAGGGAGCCGGAAAACCGGCAGGCGATGGTTCTCCGGGCCGCGGCCCATGTGCAGGCAAAGAATTATGACGACGCCGTATCCGATTACCGGGCCATCCTGAAGCAAACCCCCGATCTGCCCCTCATCCGATTCCAGCTGGCACAGGTGTACCGCCTCCAGGGGAACCTGGATGAGGCATTGAAAGGTTTTCGCGAAGCGATGGAGACCTCCCCCGACCCGGTCAGACCCCTTCAGGAAATGGCGAAGATTTATGTCGAGAGGAAACAGTACCGGGAGGCCGTGGCGCTGTGTGATGAGTATCTCGCGAAGCACCCCGGGCACCTGCAGGTATCCCTCATAAAGGCGACTGTCTTCCTGAGCCGGAAAGATTATGAAGTGGCCAAGGGACTGATTACCCGGTTGATCGCGGAGAATCCCGAATCGGATCTTCCCCTGACGATGATGGCGACCGTTGCCACGGCCGAGGGAGATTACAATGCCGCCCTGGAGACGTATCGGAAGATCATCGCACTCAATCCGCAGAATTTCCCGGCCTACATGAAAATGGCCTATCTGCACCGCACGAGAGGGGACATGGCGCGGGCGATCGATTCATACGAAGCGCTTCTCTCGATCAACGAATCGTATGGCCCCGCAGCGAATGACCTGGCCTATATCTACGCCGACATGAACCGGAATCTCGACCGCGCCCTGACACTGGCCCTGAAGGCGAAGGAACTGATCCCCGGGAGCGGAGACGTGACCGATACCCTGGGATGGGTCTATCTCAAGAAAGGGGCCGTCGGCATGGCCAAAAACCGGTTTATCGAGGCTATCCAGCTCAATCCGGGACACCCCGTATTTCACTACCATCTCGGGCTGGCTTACTATCAGGAAAAGGAATTTCAAAAGGCCGAGGGGGCGTTCCGCGAAGCGATCAAACTGGGCCTCGGGAAGGAAGATGCAGCGGAGGCGCGGAAGGTAATCGCTACCATGAGGGCGAAGGGCTGAAACACGGGCGGCTCCCCCCGGCACGGCACGGAGAGCGCGCACAAAAGACCGCAGCGCCCGACGGTGACCGTGAGAAAGTTGCGTCTCTTCGGGGACAGGATGTCATGCACATGCCCAGAATCTTTATTGCAGACCCGGACAGAAAATGGGAACTGTTTCTCCGGGACACCTTTGCCGCGTCGTACGAGATAATCTCCTGGAAGGCCGAACGGGATGTATTCAACGACCTGAAATTGTGTTACTGCGACGCCATTATCCTCGATCTTGATCTGAAAATAACGGACCCCTTTGATCTGCTCCGGTGGACCAAGACGAATATCCCCCACACCCCCGTGATTGTCACCAGCCCCGCGGAAGAGACCCCGCTGGTTGTGCGGGCGATCAAGGAGGGCGCCTTTGATTTCATTGCCAAACCTTATTCCGCGGCCAAGATGGAACACGTGGTAAAACAGGCCCTCGAACAATCGAACCTGAGGGACGAGATCGAGTATCTGCGCCACGAGCAGGATATCATCTATGATTTCGACAGGATCATAGCATTCAGTCCGATCATGAAAGAGGTCATCAAGACCCTCCGGAAGTTTGCCCAGACGGATGCGACTATTCTGATGACGGGGGAGACGGGGACGGGAAAGAGTTTCCTCGCGGGAACGATCCATTTTAACAGCCATCGAAAAAACAGGCCCTTTGTCACCATCAATTGCGCCAATATTCCCGAGACGCTCCTTGAAAGCGAACTGTTCGGCCATGAGAAGGGGTCCTTCACCGGCGCGGACAAGCTCAGGATCGGGAGATTCGAACAGGCGCGGGGGGGAACCATCTTCCTTGATGAAATCGGAGAGATCAGTTTGTCTCTCCAGGCCAAGCTCTTGCGGGTCCTCGATGAGAAGGCCTTTGAGCGGGTCGGCGGCAATCAGACGATTCATGTCGACGTGCGGGTCATCGCCGCAACGAACAGAAACCTGGAACAGCAGGTGGCCGAGGGGAAATTCAGGGAAGACCTTTACTACCGGATCAACATCCTGTCGGTGAAGCTCCCCCCTCTCCGGGAGCGAAGAGAGTGTATCGCCCCGCTCGCATCCTGGCTCCTGGAAAAGACATCCGCCGCCTTGAAGAAAAAGGTTTCCGGCTTCTCCCCGGAGAGCATGGAGCTGATCAAGACCCATCCCTGGCCCGGCAACATCCGCGAGCTTGCCAACACCATCGAACGGGCCGTCATTCTGGAAGACAGCCGAGTCATCCAGATAGAGAATGTTTCCATGCCGGAGCTGGTGAAATTCCCGGAACCCCATCCTGCGGGCAATCCCCTGAAGCCTCTGGAAACAGGGGAGACAAGACTCATCCTGGATGCCCTTGAGAAGGCCGGGTGGAGTCAAAAAGAGGCGGCGGGGCTCCTCGGGATCAGCCCCCGGGCCCTGAATTATAAGATAAAGAAATTCGGAATCACCCACCCCGGCTGGTTGAAAAACAGATGAACCGCCCCCTTCCCCCGGACGGCCGCGCATACATCGGGGATTGTAGATCTGTTGAAAAACTCTATGACAGGCTTTCACATTTCAAAAGGTTCGGGTTGCGAGGACAGAAAAACAATATAACCATTTGATATGGATTGATAATATTGCATATCCTTGGTTTCTCCATAAATATTCATGGAGAGCCAGCAAGATTTGGCAGATCTACAAAAGGGATGGTAGCAAGGCCATAAAGCTTGAGCGGTGAGGGCACCGAACGAGAGAGCGACGGACGCTTTCCCCCGAACAGGAAGCGGAGCTTCGAGAGCCATTGATCGACAAGACGCCTGACCGATTGAAACTTCCCTTTACCCTGTGGATGCGGAATTTCGTGAAGTTGCTGATCCGGCAGATGTTTGAGATTGAGATGCCGATCCGAACGGTTGTTGAGTATCTGAAGCTTTGGGGTTTTGCACCTCAGAATCCGATCAAGCGTGCCTACGAGCAGAGTTTTCAAGCGATGCAGAAATGGCTGTAAGAGGATTGCCCTGCCAGTTTCTCTCGGACAAAGGAAGAGAAAGCGGAGATTCGCTGAGGTAATGAGACGGGAATTCGGACGGGTAACAATAGAGTGCGGGGCTTTGCCCCAAAAGGAGAAACGTCAGTGGTCAGGTTGGTTACCAAGAAGTGCTATATCAGGATGATATTGGCCATCACCAACGGTGGCAGGGTGCGTTTCATGATGTGTCAGGCAGTCATGAATGCCGAGCTGTTGATCAAATTTATGACTCATCTGATGAAAGATGCCGGACGCAAGGTTTTCTTGATTTTGGATAATCTTCTTATTCATCACTGCAAAAAAAGTCAAACAGTGGTTAGAGAAACAATTGCGTTGTTCCACCCTCCCGCATATTCACCGGAGCTCAATCCGGACAAATATTTAAATCTCCGTTTAAGCGAATCAACGTAGTTGATGAGCACGTGACTATGATATACGATGATCCTGGGAGGGCGGAGAACATGGATGATTACAGTAAGTCATCACATGCCACATACCGGTGCGAGTATCACTTTGTATGGGTTCCGCAATATCGCTACCATGTCTTGGTACAGGAGATACAGTCGAGACTTCGAGAGATTCTGATGGAATTGTGCGAATGGCAAGACATCAGGATCATCGAAGGAGCGATCTGTTCTGACCATGTACACATGTATCTGTCGATGCCACCGAAGCATTCCCCTTCGTTTGTTATGAAGATACGCAAGGGGAAGAGCGCAGAGCGGCTGAGAGAAGAGTATCCTGAATTAGGGAAGCGATACTGGGGGATGCATATATGGGCAGGGGGCTACTTTGTCAGTACGGTGGGCATCGACAGAACCGTGGTCCAGAATTATGTGAAAGAGCAGGCAGACGACCAAATTCGAGAGGAACAACTGCGCCTATGGAAGGATGACAGCGAATGACATTGTCAGGAGTTGTCGTCCGTTAGAATACCGCCGACAAGGTCGATGGTTGTTTATTCCATCTCCTTGATTATACGAAACGCCTGCGGCAAACTCCGAACTAATTGTTCCATGGGGCTTCTCCTTCCTTTAGCGGTCTCAGCAACTGTCGCAGATACCCCTTCTTCTACCCCTGATAGTGGAAGAGTCTCCATTCCTTGGTATAGAGGTTGTTGAGGAGTGATACGATGTTGGGATTATCCAGGCGGTCATATC
>ENA-OSEO01001612-OSEO01001612.1-sediment-metagenome-genome-assembly--contig:-NODE-1612-length-39164-cov-6.592064_pt1 | contig 39164 bp, 41 predicted proteins | sample MGYA00237883_ERZ534232 | MGnify/ENA metagenome assembly ERZ534232 | reverse complement strand
CTTCGTCGTCCCCTGGATCCGAATCCCGTAGTCCTCGTACCCAGCGTCGATCCGGTGATCGTTGCCACGTTGTTCGAACTGATAACATTCTCGGCAATCGTCGCGCTGATGGACAAGCCGACAGCGACGCCCCCCGACACGGTGGCTGAGGCCGCGACAGCCTTCCGTCACTAGGGCGTCTGGAGGACAGGGTGTAGAGGTCAACCGAATGCTCGCAGCCTCGGGCACCAGCCCGGCCCCCGCTCACGCCCTGAAGTGCAATGGCCAGCCGCCGGCCGCCTACCCCGGCGCAAACATGGCGAAGCTTGCCGTCTCAGGCGTGGTTCACTGAAGTCGGTGACGGCCGGTCAACTCCGCGCCCTTACGGCAACGTTTCCGCACCTTCGGACTGGTCCAGCCGAGTCCACCCTGCACTGGACCAGTCCTCCGGAGTCCGGTCAACCCGATTCTCAATTCACCATGCGCTTCGGGCGCCCGCGCAGAAGTTCGCCTACGCTCGGGCGAGGTCAAAGCGATCAAGGTTCATCACCTTGTTCCACGCCGCGACGAAGTCCTGCACGAACTTCTCGCCGGCATCCGCACTTGCGTAGACTTCAGCCAGGGCCCGGAGCTGGGAGTTCGAACCGAAGATGAGGTCGACACGGGTACCGGTCCACATGAGTGAGCCCGTTGCGCGATCACGACCCTCGAAGACGTCTTCGTCTTCCGAGGTTGCCTTCCACGTCGTGCCCAGATCGAGCAGGTTCACGAAGAAGTCATTGGTGAGCGTCTCCGGCCGCTTGGTAAAGAGCCCGTGCCGAGACTGTTCGAAGTTGGCATTCAGGACGCGCATGCCGCCGATGAGAACCGTCATCTCGGGAGCGGTCAGGGTAAGCAGTTGGGCCCGGTCAACCAGCAGTTCCTCAGAGCGAACGGCGTATTTGGTTTTCTGGTAGTTGCGGAACCCGTCTGCCGCCGGTTTGAGTACGGCGAATGCTTGCATGTCGGTTTGCTCCTGCGACGCATCCGTGCGCCCCGGCGTGAAGGGAACGGTCACATCGTGACCGGCATTCTTCGCCGCTTGCTCGACGGCGGCGCATCCTGCAAGGACAATCACGTCGGCGAGCGAAACCCGCTTCCCGCCTGACTGCGAACTGTTGAATTCCTTTTGGACTCCTTCCAAGGCCTGCAGCACCTTCTGCAGCTTGGCCGGCTGGTTGACTTCCCAGTCCTTCTGCGGCGCAAGACGGATGCGCGCCCCGTTGGCTCCGCCGCGCATATCGGACCCGCGAAAGGTGGACGCCGACGCCCAGGCGGTCGAGACAAGTTCCGGGATCGACAGGCCGGAGGCCATGATTTTGCGCTTGAGGTCGGCGCTGTCCTTTTGGTCGATCAGTGCATGGTCGACCGCCGGCACCGGGTCCTGCCAGATCAGTTCTTCTTCAGGCACTTCCGGCCCGAGATAGCGCGAGCGGGGACCCATGTCGCGGTGGGTCAGCTTGAACCAGGCGCGGGCGAAGGCATCCGCGAATTCCTCGGGGTTTTGCAGGTAGCGGCGGGCGATCGGCTCGTAGATCGGGTCGTAGCGAAGGGAGAGATCCGCCGTGGTCATCATCGGCCGGTACTTCTTCGTTGAGTCGTGGGCGCCAACCACCATGTCCTCTTCGGCCACGTCCTTGGCCAGCCACTGGTTCGCGCCGGCCGGGCTCTTGACCAGTTCCCACTCGTATTTGAAAAGCACCTTCAGATAGCCCATGTCCCATTTGGTCGGGTTTGGCTTCCAGGCGCCCTCAATGCCGCTACTGATCGTATCGCCGCCTTTGCCGATGCCGAAGCTGCTCTTCCAGCCGAGGCCCTGTTCCTCGATCCCGGCGGCTTCGGGCTCGGGCCCTACATGGGTTGCCGGGCCGGCACCATGGCATTTGCCAAAAGTGTGGCCGCCGGCGACGAGGGCAACGGTCTCTTCGTCGTTCATGGCCATGCGCGCAAAGGTATCGCGAACGTCACGGCCGGAGGCAACCGGGTCCGGATTGCCGTCCGGGCCTTCAGGATTCACGTAGATCAGACCCATCTGCACGGCGGCGAGCGGATTCTCGAGTTCCCGGTCACCGCTGTAACGGCTCTTGGGCTTGTCGCTCGTAGCCAGCCATTCTTCTTCGGAGCCCCAATAGATGTCCTCTTCCGGCTCCCAGATGTCTTCGCGGCCGCCGGCGAAACCAAAGGTTTTGAAACCCATGGATTCCAGAGCGCAGTTGCCGGCGAGGATCATCAGGTCAGCCCAGGAAATTTTCCGGCCGTACTTCTGTTTGATCGGCCAGAGAAGCCGGCGTGCTTTGTCGAGGTTCACGTTGTCCGGCCAGCTGTTCAGCGGCGCGAAACGCTGGTTTCCGGACCCGCCTCCGCCACGTCCGTCGCCCATGCGGTAAGTGCCCGCGCTGTGCCACGCCATCCGGATCAAGAGACCACCGTAGTGACCCCAGTCAGCCGGCCACCAGTCGTGTGAATCGGTCATTAAGGCGTAAAGGTCCTGCTTTACAGCATTGAGGTCGAGACTTTTGAACTCCTCAGTATAGTTGAAATCCTCGCCCATCGGATTGGACTTGGAGGAATGCTGGTGCAGAATCCTGAGGTTCAGCTGGTTGGGCCACCAGTCCCGGATCGAGGTGCCGCCGCCCGCGACCTGGCTGCTGGTTTTCCCTGTAACCGGGCATTTACTCTCGTCATTCATAAAGGTGCCTCCTTTCGTTTAATAAAGGTTGTGCTCGTGCGGTTATGAATAATAGGGTTTCACTGTCTGTTTAGCTTCAGGCGTCATTAAGGTTCGAGGCCGGACAAACCAGAGGTTAGGGGTTCAGGTCATTGGCCACAGGTGCATGGCAGTTGTTGGTTAAGTTTTTTTGGCGGGCTATTTTCTCTCCTTCCCAGAGATTTTTGCCGACGGGGAAAGAATACGAAAAAAATTATATCAGCTTTTTTAAAGCACACCTCCTTCTGCCGGCAAACGCACCAAAAGGTGAGAAAAAGAAACAATAAAAAATATTATATAGGAAAAAATCCTATTTGAAAGAGAAAAAAATTTGGCTCGCCGTCAGGAGGAAACTTGGGTGCATTTGCGGCACAGGCCATGGAGGATGACTTTTCTATCCTTTATGGTACCCCACCGGGAAATCTGGTCCGGGAGGGGGTAGTCGTCAAAGGCCGCCCAGTTAAAATCAATAATTTCATGGCACCGGTCACAGATGAGATGATGGTGGTGTTCGATATTTACCTCAAACCTCGCCTGGCTTTCAGTGGTCTGGACCTTGGTGATGAGACCATGCTTTTCAAGGGTACTCAAGGTTCTGTAAACGGTATCGATGGATAGGGAGGGCAGCTTTTCCCTGAGCCTGCTATGGATGATCTCTGCGGATGGATGGTCAGCGGCCCGGGTCAGTTCCCGGAATACCTCCGTGCGCTGATGGGTGATTTTCAGGCCTGCATTTCTGCAGGCCCGTTCAAAGGTTTTCAGGTGATCAGCAGTATCACTGCTCTGATTCGCCCTTTTTTTCATATCCTGACCCTTCGGTTGAATAGAAACAGCTGAGGATTAAACCTTTTGCCCCTCGATGTCAATTACTGCTTCTTTTGCAAACCGGGTTCCTGGTTCACCAGAGGGAAAGTCCTTCCATGATGGCATGGTAATCTTTAACCCAACTCGCAAAGGCTTTGATAAACATTTTCCGCGTGACCGTCGACCTTGACCTTTGCCCAGCATTTTTCAATGGCGCCCTGGGGGTTAATGATGAAGGTGCTGCGCACCACCCCCATGCTTTCACGACCACACATTTTTTTCAGTTGCCAGACGCCGAAGGCTTCACACACGGCATGATCGGGGTCGCTCAGAAGTTCAACCTTCAAACCATGTTTTTCGACAAAACGCTGGTGTGATTTTTCCGAGTCCGGGCTGACCCCGAAAATGACGGCCTTTTTATCCTTGAAGTCCTTGACCATTTCAGAAAAAGCAATAGCTTCCTTGGTGCAGCCGGAGGTATTGTCCTTGGGGTAAAAATAGAGGACTACCCATTGACCGGCATAATTTTTCAAGTTTATTTTCTTTCCTTCTTGGTTTGCAAGTTCAAAAACCGGAGCCTTGCTTCCCGCTTCAAGTAACGCCATAAATGCCTCCTGACATTAACCGGAGTGTGTTAACCGAATAAACCAACCGAGTAATGTTCCCGGTCAATTTCTGTCGAATCTGCTGAAAATGTCCCCCTGGTGCCAGAGTGTGCCTTCATCCCCTTCGGCGATTAAACCGAAATCCCTTTCTAGGACTCTGAACTCCTGTCTTTCATCGGTAGCCTTGAACTGAAAGGTAATGAAATGACTGTTCATGAAGCTTCGCGTGTGATCCCGGTCGCCTCCAAACTCCCTGGTTTTATAACGTTTAGCGACGACAATGACGTCAGAGGCGGTCAGGGGAAGAGCTTTGTCCTTTTTATATTTGGCGAGGTATTTTATGACCGAAACCAGAATGAAGATTCCGGAAATGAGAATCAGGCCGAAAATAACAGTATTCATCCCTCATCCTTTGCCTTTTTTTGTTAATTTAGCACTCCAGGCGAATCACCAACAAGACTCAAAACTTCCAATAATCAAATAACGCCATGTTTACGGCCGATTTCGCCAAAGGCTTCCAGGCAGCGGTCGATCTGGCTGCGGGTATGGGCCGCTGAAATCTGGACGCGGATGCGGGCCTGACCCAGCGGGACCACAGGGTAACTGAAGCCTACGACATAGATGCCCTTTTGCAACAGGTCCTCGGCCATGGTTTTGGCCAGGCGGGCATCGTACAACATGACGGGGACTATGGGATGAATGCCGGGCTTGATGGCGAACCCGGCGGCGCTGATTTTTTCTCTGAAATAAGCGGTGTTGTCCTGCAGCCGAACTCTGAGGTCGGGATTTTCGGCAAGGATTTCCAGGACCTTGAGGCAGGTGAAGACGATCACCGGAGCGACGGAGTTGGAAAACAGATAGGGCCGGGATTTCTGGCGGAGGAGGGAGACAGTTTCCTCGCGGCCGGCGGTAAAACCCCCGGAGGCTCCCCCCAGGGCCTTGCCGAGGGTGCTGGTTATGATATCGACGCGCGACATGACCCCGCAGTGTTCAACGGAGCCCCGGCCGGTCAAGCCGAAAAAGCCGGTGGCATGGCTGTCGTCGACCATGACCAGGGCGGCATATTTTTCCGCAAGGTCGCAGATGGCTCCGAGTCTGGCGATATCGCCGTCCATGCTGAACACCCCGTCCGTGGCAATAAGGCGGATTTTGGCGGCATTCGCCTGCCGGAGGCGGTCCTCCAGTTCATCCATGTCGCCGTGGGCGTAGACCAGGCGCTTGGCCTTGCAGAGGCGGATACCGTCAATGATGCTGGCATGGTTCAAGGCATCGCTGATAACCGCGCAATCCGCATCGAGGAGGGTTTCAAACAGGCCGCCGTTGGCGTCGAAACAGGAGGAGTAGAGGATAGCATCCCCGGTGCCGAGGAAGGCAGCGATTTTTTTCTCAAGCTGGCGGTGGATATCCTGGGTGCCGCAGATGAAGCGCACCGAGGAAAGGCCGAAACCGTAGCGTTCCAGGCCTTGCTTGGCGGTTTCGATGAGGGCCGGATGATTGGCCAGGCCCAGGTAGTTGTTGGCGCAGAAATTGATCACCTCGCGGCCTTCCTGCAGGCGGATAACCGTGCTTTGCGGCGAGGTCAGAATCCGTTCCTCCTTTAAAAGGCCGGCATCCCCGATCTCTTTGAGAGTCGCCAGAAAAGAGCTTGAAGCATTTTTAGCCATGGGTTGTCTCCGTACCGAGGGGTACATTCCCTCCCAGGTTTTCGAGCATATCGTCAACAATGGCCTCAAGGCCGAAGCGGTGTTCCCAGCCCCAGTCTTTACGGGCCTGGCTGTCATCAATATCGGCGGGCCAGGAATCGGCGATCTGCTGTCGGAAGTCCGGGGCATAGGTGCATTCGAACCTCGGGATGCGCTTAGCAATTTCAGCAGCCAGTTCTGCGGCCGTAAAACTGATTCCGGTGATGTTGTAACTGGTCCTGACCCTGATCCTGTCAGGGGTCGCGTCCATGAGGCGGAGGATGGCTTCGATGGCATCGGGCATGTACATCATGGGGAGACGGGTCTCCGGCCCGACAAAACATTGATAGAAACCGGTTTGCAGGGCTTCATGAAATATTTCCACGGCATAGTCGGTGGTGCCGCCACCGGGATGGGCCCGGTAGCTGATGATGCCTGGGAAGCGGAGACTGCGAACGTCAACACCGAAATGATCGGCATAGTAGCGGCAGAGAAACTCCCCGGCAACCTTGGTGATCCCGTACATGGTCGCCGGATCGAGGACCGTCTGCTGGGGGGTATTCCTGTTCGGCGTATGCGGCCCGAAAACCGCGATGGAACTGGGCCAGAAAACCCGGCAGCCTTTATCCCCGGCGGCGTCGAGGATATTTTTGAGACCGCTTATGTTGACATCCCAACAGGAGGAGGGATGCTCTTCGCCGCGGGCGGAAAGGATGCCGGCCAGGTGAAATACGGTTTGGATGGGGTAGGTGGCGAAAAAGTCCTTTACCGCCCCCTTGTCCGTAACATCAAGAATCCGAAAATCAGGGAAGAAGGGCAGGGAGCCCGACGGTTTCCTGATACCGGTGACAATGATGTCCTGCTGGGGAAATCTTTCCATGAGGGCGGGTACCAGGTCGCTTCCGATCTGGCCTTTGGCACCGGTAACGAGTATCATTGCTGACTCCTTGGCAGAAAAACCGGGCTATGAAATTAGGCGTTCAATATGAAAAGTTTCTTACCATTCATTTTAGCATAAACCTGCCGGCAGAATAGCGTGCCCCAGCTGGGGATGGAAGCCCCCCAGGAAATCAGGCAGGATCCGGTGACCCCAGAAACGCTTGGCGGGCCTCTTCGGCGAGAAGGCCGGGACGGTCCTGGTAGCGTGGCGAATGATGAAAGATGAGGAAACGGGCGCAGCGCGCACGGCGGGCTATTGTTCCGGCCAGGTGAGCCGTCAGGTGGTTCCTTTCCAGGGCTTTGTCGAGATCCTGATGGGAAAAGACCGCTTCAATGGCCAGAAAATGAGAATCGCTGACAAAAGGGATGACCCTTTCGATATTTTCCATGCTTGGGGACATGTCGGTGACATAGCTTATTTTCATGCCCCTTTCAGAGTGGGCGATGCGCTTGAACAAGGCGCCGAGGGGCATCTCCTCTTCACCACCGCCGTCCAGGGGCACCAACAGGGTTTTCCCGGGGTCGGCATTAGCGCGGATCAGGTCCTTGAAACGGCTCAGCCAGGGACCGGGAAGGTAACCGTGTTTTTCCAGGGCGTCCTTGTGGATGGCGATATGAACGGGTTCCTCGAGGGTGAAGGCCAGGGAGGTGATATCGCCGTGGGCGAGGGGAAAGGCCCGGACTTGGCCGAAGGGGAGTTTCAGGAGGTTATGGTCAGGACAGGGATGTTCCTCCTTACCCTCTTGCATGAAGCCCCTGCGGCCGGCAAACTCACAGCTGCGGAGCGTCCCGGTGGTGAATTCATGGACGCAGATTCGGACCGGGTAATCCCGAATCAGGTTCCAGGTATAGCCCCTCAGGTGGCCTTCGATCTTGTCGATAATTCCGGTGGGGCCGAAAATGCGCAAGGGGGTTTCCCGGTAGAGAAAAAATCGCAACAGCGCCCCGAACCCGATCATATGGTCGATATGGGCATGGGAGATGAAGACCGCCAGGATTTTGATGGCTTCTCTTGGGGTGAGGGCGTGGATATCGCCGCAGTCGAAGAGGAAGGCGCTGCCCCGGTGGGCAATGCGGACATAAAGGCCGGGATCGCCCCACGGGCCGTTCAACAGCTCGGGATAAAAAACCGATCGCAATTTTATTTCCCTCCGCCTCGGGCAGACCCTGATTCCGCTTAAATTCAAAAACAAAGCCCCGAATTTCCGGGGCTTTGCTGAAAAGAAGGGCGTTATCTGGCCTTGATGGTGGTGTATGAAAGGTAGCTGCCTCTCTGCACCAGGAGACGGACCACCTGGCCTTTTTGGACCTTTTTAAGGGCGGCCAGAAAGGTTTTTAGATCCGCTATTTCGATATCGTTAAGTTCGAGGATCAGGTCGCCCTGGCGAAGATTGGCGGAGGCTCCCGGACCACCGGGGTCGATCCCGGTGATCAGAACACCCTTGTTGTTTTTCAGGCCGTATCGCTGGATGATATCGGGCGAAATATCCATTGCGGTCAGGCCGAATTTTTCCTCGGCATCACCCTCGACAGCGGCTTGGGTCTTTTCGTCGAGTTCGCCGAGCTGGACGGAGATGGTTTTTTCCTCACCATCGCGGAAAATAACGACAGTTGTACGTTCTCCGACTTTTGCAGCGGCTACGAGTCTTGGAAGATCGCTCAGGGTTTTGATTTTCTTCCCCTTGAAGGAGAGAATGATATCTCCCCTTCTGATACCGGCCTTGTCCGCCGGAGAATCGGGAGCGACTTCCGAAACCAGGGCGCCTTCGGCCTCATTGAGGCCGAAAGATTTGGCCAGGTCCTCGGATACTTCCTGAACCGTGACCCCCAGCCAGCCCCGGGTGACCTTGCCCTTTTCCCGAAGCTGGGGAACGATATTTTTTGCCGCGTTGACGGGAATGGCGAAGCCGATCCCCTGGCCGCCCTGGACGATGGCGGTATTGATGCCGACGACCTCGCCGTCGATATTGAAAAGAGGACCACCGGAGTTGCCCGGATTGATGGAGGCGTCGGTCTGGATGAAGTCATCGTACGGACCGGCGCCGATGACCCGGCCCTTGGCCGACACGATGCCGACGGTCACCGTCTGTTCGAGGCCGAAAGGATTGCCGATGGCAATCACCCACTCCCCGATACGCAGGGAGTCGCTGTCGCCAAGCTTGGCGACGGGAAGTTCCTCCTCGCCGACGTCGATTTTCACAAGGGCAAGATCGAGTTTGGGATCGACTCCCTGAACCTTACCCTTGAAAATACGGCCGTCCGCGAGTCGGACCTTGATGTCATCGGCACCGTCAACGACATGATCGTTGGTTAGAATAAGGCCGTCTTCGGAGATGATGAACCCTGAGCCGAGGGAGCGTTCCTGGCGTGGAACGTTGGGAATCCCCTGGAAAAAGCGTTCAAAAAATTCGTTGAAGAGGTCGTCTCTGGAGCCGGGCAGTGTCGGTTGCCGCCGCTGGACGGTTTTGGAGGTGCGGATGTTGACGACCGAGGGTTTTATTTTTACTGACAGTTCGGCGAAATTGGGGAAGTCGGCTGCAGTTGCGGATTGAAAGCAAAAGAGGGCGCTCAAAACCAGGGCGCAGTAAAAAAGAAGGGTTGACTGTTTTTTCATGAGTACCTCCATGGAATGGCGTTTGTCCCTTTTTTTAATTACTACACCCCGGTTTGTCAATATTGCCGACTGTAAAAAACTTTTAAGTTTTGTATCGGCTCCGAAGCTATGGGACCCCGGCTGTCAGAGCGACGCCTTGACCTCGGCAACACAGGCATCCAGGGCTCTGCTGAGGTGTTCGAGGGCTTTTTCCCGGCTCAATCTGGTGCGGTAGTGAAGCATTTTTTCCGCCTTGCGGGTGCTGAAATTCCAGTCATCAGCCAAGAAGCTGCTCCCTTTCCATTCCTCCTTGGGGATGCCCACAACCTGGGCTTCGGGATTAGCTTTGGCGACAATGAGTTCGGCCAGTTCCTTCCAGGTCAGGTAAACGGTGGCGAGATTGAACAATTCACCCTTGGGCTGGGCAGCAAGAATGCCCTTAAGGCCGGTGACAAAGTCGTCCAACTGGAGAAAGCTCCCCCCCGAATCGGCCGGTACTTCGATGGCGCCTTTCTGGATGGCCTCCTTGGCCATGCCGCGGATGTGCTTGCCGCCGATCTCGTCGCCGTAGGCATACCAGATCATGACGCTGTTGGCAGCGAGATTGTATTGTTCGGCATAAATTTTGGTCAACTCCTCGGTTATGAGTTTAGCGAGGGCATAAGGGGGCTTACGGGCTTTTTCGACGATGTGGGGATGGGTTTCATCCACCGGGCTGGTCAGGGGCTTGCCGTAGGCGACGGCCGTCGTGGCGTTGATGACATGTCTGGTGCCGTTCTCGACGGCCGCATCCAGAAGGATTCTGTAGCCCTTGACGTCAATGTCGAGGAGGTCGTTGATGTCGGCTGAAAAACTCCAGGCCAGATGAATGAGGGCATCGACACCTTTCATCGCCTTGGCAACCAGGGCTTTGTCGGTAATCGCCCCCTGGAAGGTTGCTACCGGAAGATCGGCGAATTTTTTCAGCCCTTCGGCATCCTTATCCAGAACCCGGACCTCATGGCCTTCTTCTGCAAACGTCTTGACGACATGGGGGCCCATGTTGCCGCAACCACCTGTTACCAATATTTTCATGGCGTCCTCCTTCGGAAAAATTTTAAGTATATTTAATGGAAGGATAGGAAAAAAAAATCGAACCTGTCAAGGGCCTTACACGATAATAAAATATTACCTTGCACGGGACAATTTTAAAGGGGAAATAATAGGTGATCCCGATGTCCCAAAAGCCTCCTCGTTACGGCAAAACCTGAATCGTTAATTCGCGATGGAAGCGGAAAAGTTCAGTCCGTTTTGATCGCCTGCAGGGTTATTTCGACCAGGGCGGCTTTGGGTAAAGCGGCTGCTTCAAAGGCGACGCGGGCCGGTGGTGAGGCAGGGAAAAATCCGGCGTAAACGGCGTTCATCTCAGCAAAGTCGTTGATGTCGGCAAGAAAAACCTGAACCTGGACCACCTCTTCGAAGCGGAATCCCGCCGCCTCAAGGATGGCCTCCAGGTTGGTGAAAACCTGGCGGGTCTGTTCCCTGATACCGCCCGCCACCATGGCACCGGTGGCCGGTTCAAGGGGGAGCTGGCCGGACACAAAAAGATGGTTGCCGGCCCGGATTGCCTGCGAATAGGGTCCTATGGCCTGCGGAGCCTTGGCGGTGGAGATGACCTGACGGGATGACTTAGACATGGGTACTCCTTTCGAGCGGCCGGATAAATCGCTGCCGCAGATGGAAAAACAATTCAAAACAGACCGGAAATTTTGCCGTCATCGTCAATATCGATGTTTTCCGCTGCGGGCTTGGACGGCAGGCCGGGCATGCGGGTAATTTCGCCGGTTTTCGGGACTATAAAACCGGCTCCCGCGGCAAGCTCGATCTCCCTGACCGTCAGGGTGAAGTCCCGGGGCCGGCCGTAACTCTTGGGGTCGTCGGAAAGGGATTTGGCAGTCTTGGCAATGCATACCGGGAGTTTGTCATGGCCCAGGCTGTAGATATTCTCGAGGTCCTTTTTGGCTGTTTCCCGGTAAACGACTTTTGCAGCCCCGTAAATTTTGGTGGCAACGGTTTCGATTTTTTTCTCGATGCTCCAGTTCCAATCGTAGAGGGGATTGAATTTCTTCCGGCAAAGGCGCACGGTTTTCGTGACCATCTCGGCCAGTTCCACGGCCCCTTCACCACCCTTGCTCCAGGCATCCACGGTTGCCGCCTGAACGCCGAGGTCCCGGCATTTTTCATGGATAGCCTCTATTTCCTCGGGTGCATCCGAGGAGAAGCGGTTAATGGCGACAACCGGGCAGACATTGAAGGTCTCGACACTCTCGAGGTGTTTTTCAAGGTTGCAGAGACCTTTGCGGAGGCTGACCAGATCGGGGCTGCCGGAGTTGTCCACGGACCCCTTGCCGTGATATTTCAGGGCACGGGCCGTGACCACGAGAACCACGGCCTTGGGAGCCAGGCCGGAATATCCGCATTTGATGTCGAAAAACTTCTCGGCGCCGAGATCGAAACCGAATCCGGCTTCGGTAACCACGTAGTCGGCAAGACTGAGACCCATGCGGGTGGCCATGACCGAATTGGTTCCCTGGGCGATATTGGCGAAAGGGCCGCCATGGATAAGGGCCGGGGTCCCCTCGATGGTCTGAACCAGATTGGGCTTGATGGCGTCCTTGAGAAGCGCGGCCATGGCGCCGTTGGCTTTCAGCTCGTGGGTATAGACCGGCCGGCCATCGAAAGTTTTGCCGATGAAGATATCTCCCATGCGTTTTTTTAGGTCGGGCAGGTCTTCGGCCAGGCACAGAATGGCCATGATTTCGGAGGCCGCGGTAATGTCGAAGCCGGTTTCCCTGGGGACGCCGTTTTTCGGGCCCCCGAGGCCGATGACGGTATGGCGCAGGGCTCGGTCGTTGAGGTCAACGACCCGTTTCCACATGACGGTGCGGGGATCGATGCCGAGTGAGTATTGCTTGTTCTGGACGTTGTTGTCGATCAGGGCAGCGAGAAGGTTGTGGGACTTTTCGACGGCGGCAAAATCGCCGGTAAAATGAAGGTTGATGTCTTCCATGGGAAGGACCTGGGAGTAGCCCCCGCCGGCCGCTCCCCCCTTGATGCCGAAAACCGGACCCAGGGACGGTTCGCGCAGCACTACGATCGATTTTTTGCCGATCTTTTCAAGGCCTTGGGCCAGGCCGATGGACATGGTGGTCTTGCCTTCGCCGGCCGGGGTCGGGGTGATGGCGGTTACCAGGATCAGATGGCTGTTTTTATGCCCCTCCCGGTCGATGAGGGAGAGGGGGAGCTTGCACTTGAACTTGCCGTAATATTCAAGCAGGTCCCTGGAGATGTTGAGTTTTTCGGCGATTTCGCGAATATGGCGGAGGGGGGTTCCTTGGGCGATTTCAATGTCACTGAGCATGGCGGCACTCTCCGGGTTCGATTTTGCTCCATTAAAAGTGAAAGTTGCGGTGTTTTTTATAGGCCATTTATAAAAATGTTTAAAGGAAAATTTGAACTTGGCAAGGGCAGGATAAAGATTCGCTTGCCATTTGATCTTTGTTTCTTGCCCGGTCGATGGTATAAAGGAGCGGTTTTTCGGAAAGATTTAATGGGTGATGAGGCGATAATTATGGCTGAGGTGCAGGGTCAAAGAGAATTTCCAAGTGTTCCCCGCGTGGCGGTGGGGGCGTTGGTGGTCGAATCCGGAAAACTGCTGATGATCTGCCGGGCAAAAGCCCCCAGTGCGGGTGTCTGGGCCATACCAGGCGGCGGCGTCGAAATCGGGGAAACACTTCAGGAGGCAGCCGAACGGGAAATCTTTGAGGAGACCGGGTTGAAGATCAAGGCCGGTGAGCCTTTTTTTGCTTTCGAGATCATCGAAAAGGATGAGGAAGGGAAAGTTCGCTTCCATTATGTGATCGTCGACCTGACGGCGGAAGTCATCGGCGGCGAGTTATGCCCCGGCGATGACGCCATGGATGTGCGCTGGGTCTCTTCCCGGGATATGGCCGGCATGCCGGTGAGCGATAAAACCCTTGAATTGATCAGCACCAAATGGCGGGAGCTGGGCCTTGAACCGCCCGCTCCCTGAAGGCTGAAAAGAAAGGCTTAACCCAGGATAAAAGTCGGCACCGTTGCCGGCTGAAGGATATGGAGATGGGCCTTGTCATCATCTCCGATCAGTTCCAGAAAACGGTCCTGAATATCCTCCGGAGGAATGGCCGTTTCCTCCGTCAGCAGTACCAGCCTGAAACGGTTAAAGGCAAGGGTGTCGCGCTTCGATCTCCCCGCCTTGACAAGGTCCGCCAATTTCCGCGGTATGTCGCCGGGGTTGTCCAAGGTCCAGATGAAAACCAGAAGCCTTCCGCCAACCTGGATAAGAGTCCCTGGTGTATCCCCCAAAGTTTCCTTTTGACAGGTCATGTTTTCAAAAACCTCTTCCGGGCAGCCGCAGCCGAGAGCATCCCGGATAAAGGCTTTGAGCGTGGCATGATTAATTTCAACATTCATGGCTAAACCCCTTTTAAATTAAATGGATAAAATATAAACCCTCTAATTATGGATTAAATAACGGCAGTTGCTGGCGAGAGAGAAAAACTTCGGTAACCTTCCATAGCAAAAAATAGTTTCGATGGTAAATGAAAATGGCTGTTGTTGGTTGAGAATGACGTTTGAAATTTTAGTTGAAAATCTTCAATTATGGTTAAAGAGTTGCAAGGTTTGCGGTGATTAAACTTTTTTTAAAATATCTGAAAGTTTCATTTAGAACAACAAAGAAACAAAAATGAATCTGAAGGTATGATTTTTTAAGGGAGAAGTTCCGACACATGTCTCTTTTTACTAATAGAAAATATTTTTGGCAAGGAGGCAACTTCTAGATGGAATGGAAAATCCTTTACTGGCACTGGCTGGTCTTCGGCATGGTGCTGATGATTGCGGAAATATTCATTCCCAGTTTTACCATCTTTTGGTTTGGGCTCGGCGGTCTTATAACCGGGGCTATCCTATGGGTAGCACCTGGGATGGATTTGACCTGGCAACTGCTGATTTGGGCCATGGCTTCAACCCTGTTCACGGTCTTCTGGTTCCGGTTTTTAAAACCGCGCATGTTGGATCGAACCAAGGCGGGCATATCCAGGGAAGCCATCGTGGGTGAAAGCGCCCTGGTCATCAAAGCACCGGAAAACGGGAAGCGTGGTACCCTTCGATTTGCGCTCCCGATTCTGGGGTCGGAAGAATGGTCTTTCATCTGTACAGAAGAGGTGAAAGTCGGTGATCGCGTCTGGGTTCTGGAGGTGTCCGGCAACCATCTCATTGTAGAAAAGAAAAATTCCTGATTCATTAAATTCATCAAGGAGGGAAAAACATGCCTGGTTTGATTGTTGTGGGAGTTTTTGTTTCTCTGGTTTTTGTTACAATCCTGATGGGGGTGCGGATTGTCCCGCAGGGCTTCAAGTATGTCGTGCAGAGGTTGGGAAAATATCACGCCACCCTGGCGCCTGGACTGAATATCATTATCCCTTACATCGATACCGTGGCCTACAAGGTAACTACCAAGGACATCGTTCTCGACATTCCCTCCCAGGAGGTTATCACAAAGGACAATGCCGTCATTATCGCCAACGCGGTAGCCTACATTAACATTGTCTCACCGGAAAAAGCGGTTTACGGGGTGGAAAATTATATTGTCGCCATCCAGACCCTGGTGCAGACTTCTCTGCGCTCCATAATAGGTGAGATGGATCTCGACGAAGCGCTTTCCAACCGTGATCAAATCAAGGCCAAGCTCAAGGAGGCTATTTCGGATGATATCGCCGACTGGGGGATCACCCTCAAGACCGTTGAGATACAGGACATCAATCCTTCGCAGACCATGCAGCAGGCCATGGAGGAACAGGCCGCGGCAGAAAGGGCGCGACGCGCAACGGTGACCCGGGCCGAGGGGGACAAGACAGCGGCTATCCTTCAGGCCGACGGGCGGCTGGAAGCCTCCCGGCGCGATGCCCAGGCCAAAGTGGTGCTTGCCGAGGCCAGCCAGCAGGCTATCGCTAAAGTGACGGCAGCTATCGGGGACAGCGAGTTGCCGGTGACGTTCCTGCTGGGCGAGCGTTACGTCGAGGCGGTAAAGAATCTTACCACTTCGGATAATGCCAAGGTCATCCTTTTGCCTGCCGATATTCCCGCTGCCGTGCGCGGTATTATGGGTGGTCTTGGAAAATAATGTAATACTATTCCTGAAAAACTATTTTTTTTCGCAAAAAACCCCGGTTTCCGGTCTGTCTCAGGAAAACCGGGGTTTTCTGTTTGTTGAGGGAACAATATATCGTCGCCAGAAAAAACCAGACAACTTGCAGGGTGCTTGCACGAGACCTGCTGAGAATATTTCGGGGGAAGGACACTGCCCATTTTGGGTCCTGCCGAAACCTTAAAAAGGCACTCCTGATGCCGCTTCCCGGCGGACCGGGATTCGGCACGGGAAGGTGAAAATTAAAAAAAATTCAACAAAATAATATTTGTCAAATGCTTGCTAACAATTTGAAATTAAATTGAAAAATGTGAGTAGCGATGGTGCCGGAAGGACAATCTCAAGGCAATTCGTGGCAAGACCATGATACTTGGCATTATTTCCGCTAATCTGAGCTGCACGATCAACGTTTTCCAAGGGCAGGTTATGACAGGTAGAAACCGGCATAGTCCGAAACATGAAATGGGCGGCCTCCGCAGCAGGATGGGCCGGTTCATTATGGAGTACTGTCAGGTGTGGATTTTTGTGCTGGCGGCTCTTGCTCTTCATGCCGGCATCGTCCTGATATTTATTTGAAAGCTGAGGGGCCATGGGGGGGCCCAATTTTTCCCCGAAGCGATTTTTGTCAGAAAAACCAACCCACCACCCCCAACCTCCAAGCAAAGAAGGCCCGCCTGAAAAGACGGGCCTTCTTGTTTTCCGGTTCCATTTAAGGGTTTATCAGGCGGCTCAAAAAGTCTATGTGTTAAGGACCGGTTTTTCTTTTCTTGCTATTTTGGCTTTAAAGCCCGAGGAGAGGGCTTTTTTCGCCTTTTCCAGAGGCAATCCCGACGGGTTGTTCCGGCAGTAACGCTCCAGGAGGAATTCCAGCTCCGCTGCAGAAAAAGCGCCGGCCTTTCGCACGAAGGTTTCCAACTCGGCGACGCATACCCGTGTCCTGAGGATCTGAAGGCCCATTTTTTCAATGTGCATCATTTTTATCGCAGGATCGGCCTCAAGGTTGACGAACAGGTCTTTGGGTGACACGGAGTTGGCGGAGAGACCATTTTTGTGGATGGCTGCGAAAAAGGCGGCAAACCTGTCAAGATAGCGGTAGCGCACATCCTCAGAAAGATTTTTCCAGGTGGAAAGGGTATCGCTGAAAGGCGTGTGGCTGTCCGGCATCCGAATGATGAGAATAGCCTGGGAATCCCGGCTGAATCTGCCTTTTGCCGGCTGTTTGCGTACGCCGTAGTAAGTCGCGTCCAGGCATGGGATATTGCGTTCCCAGCAGAAAAGAATGGTGACAAATTCGAGGTGGAATGTAGGTTTTTTTTGCATCAGCAGCCCGTAAGGAATCAGATCGTTTTGCTGACGCTTGAGAAAGAAGCTGTGGGTGGTCCCGTTCTCATCGGAGAGGCGCAGATGGCTGACACCATTCCAGCCGCCGCGCCTGACATTGGGGTCCTGCACCGTGGGTTCACCCAAGTTCCACAAGGCGTCGAAATCGTTGAGCCGATGCAGGTCCAGCAACCTGGCAAAGTCGGGATCGCAGAACAGTTTCATAGCTGATTAATCTCGTATTATCGTCCTCGGATTAAACGTCTGTATAAAACACCATTAGCTGTTAAAGGTCAACACATTCCGGTTCGGTTACGGAGGAAAAATGTGATGTTTTTGACGCCCCATTCAGTGTTTGAACAAATTATCCGATGGCAAGAATTGGGAAAAATTTAATAGGTTGAGAAAATCCGGGAAAACTGGCCAAGAGGGCAGAAGGCACTTGGCAAAACTTGGAAAGAGGCAATCACTCTGGACCGATCCCCCTCTTGCCGGGCCGCTGCCAGTTGCTAACGCCTAAAAACAGGGTCTTCAAACTCAAAGGGGAAATTTGCTGGTGGATGGCTCACTGGCGGTGCTGCCCCTGCCTTTTTTCCTGGGCCAGGTTTAGCACCACCAGGGGGCTGCCAAAGTGAACTTTGGTCCGGATGCCCCGGCATTGGTCTATCCGACCGAGGGCCGGGAGCGTGAGATTCCTATCGCCAGGGAACTTATACGGGCCCAAGGGTCTTAGGTTGTGTTCGAACGGGGCTATGCCGCTTAATCCTGGTACCGGGAGGTGACCGAAGATGGCGGCTTCCTCGTGACAAACATGAAAAACAACGCCTAAGCAATCTCCGGTCCCCAGTGCAGTGGGCGGGAACCTCCCGGCATTCCGGAAAAACGCAAGATCCGTCTCAAAAGGATGGCCGGGACCTGGCGCACAGTGCTTGACCTTGATGAGGAAACCGGCATCACCCCCGAGTGTCTGACCAATGCGCGGGATATTTCGGCGGAAACGGTCGCCCGGTGCCACAAAGAAGGTCGGCGGATTGAGCTGTTCTGCCGGTGGATCAAACAGAACCTGCGTGTTTAGAGCTTTTTGGGAACATCCCCAAACGCCGTAATGACCCAGCTTCGGGAAGCTCTGTGCACCTATCTGGTGCCGGCATTTTTGAAGGTTCAGTCGGGTCCCGCCATTTCAAGCAGCAGATGGTGCCGTTATTACAACGCAATTTGTTTAAAAGGTCTGAATTCAAAGCGCTATTCGAAACGCCAAAACCCAAATTACTATTATACGACAACCGGTTGTCGCTCATCTGAAACCATGAGGCAGCAGTGGGGAGAGCCTTTTTTCCCGTGGCTGCAATGATCGCCCGGAGATCAATAGCAATCCCATAGACGACAGCTGGTCAGGTTCAGTTCATTGACATCGTTGGAATTGTTGGAATTCTCCGTCAGAATCTGGACGCGAACATAGTTGTTTTCGTTAAAGTTGAAGGTGAACTCCGAGGATGCCGCGGAGGCGCCGGGAGCCAGCCCGCCGGAGCCGGGATTGATGTCAACTGTTTGTGTCCCCCCGGAATGATTGCGCAGTTGCACTTGAATAGGGCCCCAGTGGGTCTCGGTGCCCATATTTTTTACGGCAACCACCATCTGACCTCTTTTAAGGTCTCCACCAATCCAGGTCCAGCGGTTAAGATCCACATAGTCGACCGCCAGATCGGCGTTGTCGAAACGTTCGATGGTGATGGCCCTGGGGCTGCTCTCATTGCCAAGGTCGTTGGTCACCGTCAACTGGCAAGCCAGGGAACGAACCCCTCCGGAACCGGAAAATTCGGCGATGTCTCCGTGGAGAATACGGGCGCGGATGCGGCGCTCATCCCAGGATACGATTTCCACCGGGATACGGTCCCCGCCATGAGAAATACGCACCGCCCGATGTCCGGTGCCGTAACCGGGATACGTGAAATCCCTGCCGTTTATAGTCAGGACACTCCCTTCCGGGATTTCGGTATCGGACAGGCTGAGGTTTCTCGGAACAAGGGGTTCGATGGTGGTATGAATCCAGGGGCCTTCCGCCCCGCTGTAGGGATAGCGCGGTTCCGGTTCTGTGGACAGGGGCGGTGTCACACGGTTATCCGGCTCCACCCGGGCCGGCCACACATGGATGGCGGCGGGAAGCGGTGAGGTACCGGCCACCGGTGCGAAACTGCGCGGAATTTCGGCCTCGATACGCCCATCGCTCCAGCTGACGATATCGGCCGTTATTGTTCCCTCGGGATGCTCCGGGCGGGTAGCAATTCTAACCTGCCCCCGCTGATTGCCGAAATCGTTGCCATAAATGGAGATAACATAGCCCGGTCGCTGGGTACCACTTATGTGGGAGATCCTGGCGGGCCATTCAGGCTGCAGCAGGCCGGCAACACTGGCGGAAGATGCCAAGGGGGCAGCGCCTATGCTCGGGGCGCTGCCTGCGGGAACCCGTTCGCTGGCGGAAGCGGCGGCGGAATGGTCATCCCGAACCCGCGCTGCTGCGGTCGCATCGTCCAGCGGCTTTTTCAACGGGCGCATTTTTATCGGCATGGGGGCGGGTTTGGGAGAAGCCGCAGCCTTCATTTTTTCCTGTTTTTTCATCAGCCGTTGTTGCTGCTCGGCTTGTGCCTTATTGTCAAAGAACTGGCCTTTGGCGGCGAAACATTCTTTTGCGTTACTGACAGGCATCAACTCCAGTTTTTCAGTAAGGCACCATTTGCCCGTCTTTTTCTGCGAAGTTGGTAGAACCGGAGCTGCCTTGGGGGTTTTATCGATATTATCGTTACCGGCACTCTTTTCAAGAGGAGAGCAGGCCGTGGAAGCCTTTTGGAACGTATCGAAAAACATACCTTTTATTTTTTTCAGACAGTCCGTTTCACTGGATTTCACAACCTTGCCATTGGTACAGCAATACCCCATGTCCTGGTCATTCTTCAGTTCGGCTGCCGTGGCATTCCAAGAAATCACGAGCAGGAAGGCAACTGACCAAGCTGTCACTAACCACAAATTCCATTTCATCTTCCTCTCCTTTCAAACAAAAGTGCTTTAGAATGGTTTTTGAAAGCCGCTCTTGAATATGGGTGGGGACGAGGCCGGAAAAGGTTCAAATGGTTGGCCTTGAAAAATTAATGAAACGAGATAATCAGGGTCACCCATAAAAAAGCTTCGGTCAACAAAAAAACGCCTTTCACTGAGAGATGAATTCTCAGAACCGGTTGTTTTTTTAGGGCATTGACAGGTCCGCTACCGGTAAATAGTAAAAAAATCTTAAATTTTTCAGGGTGCGAAAACATTTGATGGGGCAAATGGAATACCACTCGGTTGCGGGTGGTATTCATTAAATGGATGCCTCCTCCTGAACCCCGCCGCGCTGCACAACCCTCTTGATAATCATTATGCTGAAGGGGTATAGTTACAAACTGCCCACTTTGGGTAAACCTCCTGACACCGGTTGGGCTGAATAAAAAAATATCGCTGAAATTTGGCGATTCGAGGAGAGTTTGATGCAGTTCGATATCCCCCTGAAAATCAACGATGACTTTATAACCTCCATCCTCCAGGAGCATAAGGACAAGATCTACTCGGTATTTTTCACCCTGCCGAGCCCCTTTATGAACGACGCCCGGGTCATCTACGAAAAGCCGACCTACGAAAAACTCACCGAGGCTCTGGAAAAAACCCCCGACTCTATCAAGAAATACGTCACCCTCAACGGCCGTTACAACCCCCCGACCCACTATTCGGAAGAAAACGCCGGGGCCAATGCCAAAATGATGCTGGAAATGCATGACCGGGGGCACCTGAACGGCATCATTTTCCTCGATTTCTTTTACATCAAAAGGCTGATCGGCATCGAGCCGCGCATTGCCGACCTGGAACTGGTGCCGAGCATCAACTGTTTCATCGACACCATCGGCAAGTTCCACACCATGCGCCGCTACCTCGAGGACGCTTGCGGTGTCTTCAGGGCCAGAAAGGTGATCCTCGACCGCAGTCTCAACCGCGATCTGGCCCAGCTCATCCAGTTGATCCGGGACATCAAGGCCTACGACCCGGCCCTCAAGATCGAAATCCTGGTCAACGAAGGGTGCATGCTGCACTGTCCCTTCAAGATCAATCACGATATTTTCATCTCCATGTCCAACGACCACAAAGCCGAGCGCCGGGTGCATTCCAATACCGATTACGACGATTTCAATCTCAACAAGCTTTACGGCTGCCAGAAAAGCAACCGGGAAAATCCCGGCAACATTCTGCGTTCGCCGTTTATCCGTCCCGAGGACATCCATCATATAGACGGCCATGCGGACATCGTCAAGCTGGCCGGCAAGACCCTCGGGGTTGCGCGCATGAAAACCATCTGCCATGCCTACTTCAACCGTCAGTACGGCGGCAATCTCCTCGACCTTCTCGATGCCATGCAGATCGTGTCCAAGGATGTCTATATCCCCAACAGCAAGCTGCCGGCAAACTTTTACGAGACGATTTCATCCTGCAACAAGAACTGTCGGGCGTGTGGCAGGTGCGAGAACGAATTTTCCGAGTTTACCGAGGTTTTTACCGACGACTATATCAAGAGCACGGGGGAGAAGTAGCCGGCGGGTAAAAACCTGGGAAAAATTTTCCCTAAATCAGAAAATTTCCTAAGGGGATGGTACAATAGAGTTCGTTGAAAATGTGAAAACAACAATATTGACCGGAAAGGAAGGAACCTATGATTGGCGAAAGACTCGGCAAGGCCATGAATGATCAGATCAAGCATGAGCTGGAATCCTATTACATTTACCTTTCCATGGCGGCCTATTTTGAATCCCTCAGTCTCGACGGCATGGGGCACTGGATGCGCTGTCAGGCCCACGAGGAGATGATCCACGCCATGAAATTTTTCGACCATATTGTCGACCGCGGCGGCAAGGTCGTTCTGCAGGACGTCAGGCAGCTCAAGACCGAATGGTCCTCCCCGCTGGAGGCCTTCAAGGATGCTTTTGAGCATGAGCAGTTCATTTCGTCCAAGATCAACGAGCTGATTACCATTGCCCGGGAAGAGAAGGAATATGCCTCCGAGCCCCTGCTCAGCTGGTTTGCTGACGAGCAGGTCGAGGAAGAGGCAAGTACCGGCAAGATTGCCGACCGGATGGAAATGATCCAGGGCCATAAATCAGGCGTGCTGATGATCGACCGGGAGTTGGCCGCCCGGGTTTTCCCCACCGGTTCGCCCCTCGACCCGACGGCTATTTCCGCCGAGTAACCCGGCAGGTCCGGCAGATTCCATTTGTTTTTGGGGAAGTCTCAGACTGTTTCAGAAAAAAACACCGCCACAAGGGCGGTGTTTTTTTGTTTTCGTGACTTGCGTCTCGGCCGGGGGAGGGGAAAATTCAAGTACAGGCAATTGGTCTGGGAATTTTTAAACCGGGAAGAGTCATGACTATAGACAAGGCATTACAAAGCATAGAAACGGGGATGCTTTACCGGACCAGGAAAAACGGCGACGTGGTCAAGGTTATTTTCCGTGACGGAGAAATCAGGCAGATCTTCGTCAATGAGGAATTGGTTGACGATGGCAGCGGTGCCAGGGGCGAAAACTATCCTGAATTCGGAAACCGGGATATCTTTGCCGACGATTGGGAAGTAGCGAAAGGCTATTGATCTTCCGAGCATTCGAGGGCGGAGAGAAATCGGGCGGCGGCCTGTTCGGACCAGTAGCGGCCATCCTTTCCGGTGGTTGGGAAACCGCAGTGTCCGCCCTGGGCCGGGGTGAAAAACCTGACCGGAGAGCTGGACAGGGCCGGCGGGTAGCAACTCGGGCTCAGGAAGGGATCGTTGGCGGCGTTGACCAGGAGAGTGGGCACCCGAACGGCATCCAGCCACGGCAGGCAGCTGCAGCGCCGCCAGTAGTCCTCGGCGTCGGCGAAGCCGTGAAAAGGAGCTGTATAGCGGTCGTCGAAATCCCGAAAATTGCGGATTTTTTCATAACCCTCCAGGCTGATCAGAGAGGGGAAATGCTGTTGTTTGATCTCGAGTTTTCTCCTCAGTTCGATGAGAAATCGCTTCATATAAATGCGGCACTCCGGCCGCGCCAGGGCCTCGGCGCAGCCCCGCAGATCGCAGGGGACCGAAAAGCAGACCGCCCCTGCCACGGCAACTGGGACGTGTCCTCGATCCCGCCCGAGATAAAGGAGGCTGACGTTGCCGCCCATGCTGAAGCCGATGAGGATAATGCGGGAATAACCCTTTTCAACGGCATGGCTGACGACGGCATGGAGATCCTCGGTGTCGGCATTGCAATAGAGGCGCGGCAGGCGATTGGTTTCGCCGCCGCAGCCGCGAAAGTTCCAGGCCAGAACGTCCCAGCCTTCGGACACGGCCATGTACCCCATGCCGACAATGTAGGCCCGCCTGGAATGTCCCTCCAAACCGTGGGACAGAATCACCAGACGGTCATTTCCGCTGCTCAGCCAGTCGAGGTCCAGAAAATCCCCATCCGCAAGCTCGAGGCGTCGGCGGGTATACGGCGGGCAGGGGGTTTTTCGCAACATGACCGGATAGATGGTCTGAAAGTGGCCGGAGGGCAGCCACCAGGGCGGCCTGTAAGGGGGGATTTCGGGAAAAACCTGGACAGTAGTCATTGCCGTGTCTACACGTGAAAAAGGCCGGAGCATGAGGCCTGTCCCCGGCCAGAAAAAAGGAATAGGTGACCATGAACAGGGCGGGTCCATGAGGTCAGACGGTTTGGCAGATCAAAGCGCTGAAGCGAGTCTATTTCGGGCAGTCGCCGATTCTCTTCCCCCTCATGTCGTAGGTCATTTCCATGTTCCCGGGTTGAACTGTGGCTGTCATCGTTCCTTTCATTTTGTCCCCTTCGTAGGTGAGGGTGCTGTGACCGGTCATCTGGCCGCCGGGGGAGGTGGACGTGATGTCGTAGGAAACGGTGTTCCCGTCAACTTTCAAATTGGTGATTTTGGTATTCTGGTCCGGCTGACCGGGTTGACCGGTTTTTGGGACCAGGTCTTTTTGGGTGATGCACTGGGTGTGGGTAAATGGGGGCATCTGCATCGGCATTCCCTTCATTTTGATGTCGGTGGTGATCTTCCATTGCCCTTCTTTGATGTTGACCTGGGGTTCCGACTGGCAGCTGACAACCAACAGGGAAAAACACATGGTCGCAAACAATACGATGAGCTTTCTGAACATGGTGAAGTTCTCCTTTCGCGGCAGGGTGAAATTTGGAGTCACGCCCCACTTTAGAAAAAAATTAAAATATTATCAACCTCGAAGGGGAGGCGATTTGCGTTTTAATGGATCGTAAAGAAGCATAAAAAAACGGTTTTATGGTACCCAAAGTCCAATAAATCCAATACCTGGAGGTAGAACCTTGAAAGCCAAATCGCCGCCTGTGCCGGCAGCAAAGAGTGAGACCGTCCGTCAGCAGATCATAACCCTGTTGCGGGCAGGGGAAATTACCGCCAGGGAAATTTCCACAGCGGTCGGCATTCGCGAAAAGGATGTCTACCAGCATCTGGAGCATATTCTGCAGAGCTGCCGCCATGAAAATGAGCAGTTGCGTATCGGTCCGGCGGTCTGCAAAGGGTGCGGGTTCATTTTCCGGAAGCGGACGAGACTGACCAAGCCGGGGAAATGTCCGGTCTGCCGGGAGAGCAGCATCGAAGAGCCGGGGTTTTCATTGTTTTGAAGCCAAGCGGGTGCTGAACTGAAAAGGGGCCTTTGCGGTCCCGTAATGTGGAAACAAGGCCCCTTTTTCCATAATCAATCCTTCGAATTCAATCCTTGAAAAACCTGAGCATGGCGCTGAGAATGGTCAGCGGGTGGGGGGGACAGCCGGGGATGAACAGGTCGACCTCGAGCAGCTCCGTCAGGGGAACGATTTCGGTGCTGTCCCGGAAGGGACCGCCGGAAAGGGCACAGCTTCCGGTGGCGATGACGACCTTGGGCGATGGAACCGCGGCATAGGTATCGAGAAGGGCGGTTTTCATGTTGCGGGACACCGGGCCGGTAACAAAAACGCCGTCAGCATGGCGGGGCGAGGCGACGAAGTCGATCCCGAAGCGGGAGAGGTCGAAGAAGGGGGTGTTCAAGACGTTGGTGTCGGCTTCGCAGCAATTGCAGCCGGCCGCGGAAACCTCCCGCAGTTGGAGGGATCTGCCGAAGAGCTTTTTGAAATGCTGTTTACTGTGAGCGGCGAGTTCGGGAAGGTTTCCGTCGTACACGAGATGGGCCGGATCGGCCACCCCCAATTCAAAATTGGTGGTAAAGCTGATGAAGCTCCCCTGGGAAAGGCGCTCGCAGAGGCCGCAGAAGACGCAGCGTCCCAGATCGATCAGCCGTTTTTCCGGGTCGATGGCGTCCTGGGGGCAGGCGGCGGCACAGCGCGCGGCCAGGTCGGGGTCGCAATCCCGGTTGATGCTGGGGCGGCCCCGGTAGCTGGAATGGAGATGGATTACTTTTTTGGGATAGGGTGAGGTCCGGTATCCCTGGACGATTCTGGTGCTGATCAGTTTGAGCATGGCGCTTGGTTATCCCTTTTAGAGGTCGAATCCGCAATATGAGAGATTGAAGCTCTTGTTGTTGAGAGGAAAATCGGAAATCTGCTCGTTGCGCAGGGCCATGGCCAGCCCGGTCCAGTTGTGGAAGGATGGGTCCTTGACCTTGTAACGGGCAATACGGCCCTGTTCGTCGGTCAGAATACAGTGGGACAGTTCCCCACGCCAAGCCTCGTTGACCGTCACCACGAAGGCGTTGGGGGCGGGGTGTTGCACCGGACTCGGGATTATCGTGCTATCGAGGTTGCCGGCGGAGATCAGTTTTTCAACCTGGTCGAGGGAGTGGAGGATCTCCTCATAGCGCACCCAGGCTCGTGAGTAAACCCCGCCCTTCTGGCGGATGTGGGGGCAGGGCGCAAACTCGCCGGATCTTTCCGTCGGGAAATCGACCCGGGCATCGTAGTTGATTCCCGATGCGCGCCCGGCTACCCCGACCAGACCGATGTCCATGGCGGTTTCGCGGGAGACCCTGCCGCAGGCCTCGAAACGGGAAAGGACCGTGTGGGCGGTGAAAAGGAGGTCGGCCACCTGGATGATTTCCGGGCGCACCTCCCTGATTTTGGCGACCACAAGGTCGGCATTCTTTTCGCTGAGAGGCATGGTGACCCCGCCGGGACGGATAAGGCCCCTTCCGAAGCGGTTTCCGGACAGGATCACGAGCAGGTTCAGAAATTCTCCCCGCAACCTGCCGTAGTAAGCGGCCGGAGGGTTGAAGGCGACGTCGCCGCTCAGGGCGCCGAGGTCGCCGACATGGCAGGCCAGGCGTTCCAGCTCGAGGGCTGCTGTGCGCAGGGTGCGGGCCGTATTGTCCGGATCATGGCAGAGGGAAAGGGCTTCGATGGCCTGGGCGTAGGAAATGCTGTTGGCCATGGCGGTATCGCCGGCAATCCCTTCCACCACCACCGGCAGCCGCTTGAAGGGGAAAGATGTCAGGAGCTTTTCCACACCGCGGTGCTGGTAACCGAGCTGGATTTCGAGATGCAGCACGATTTCGCCGATGCACTGAAAACGGAAATGGCCGGGCTCGATGATTCCTGCATGGACCGGCCCGACCCCGACTTCGTGAATCTGTTCCCCCTCGACCCGGAAGTATTCGTAGTTACCGGGGATGTCTTCGCTGTAATTGTTGCCGAAGACATCTTCAACGCCCCTTTGGTTGACATGATAACGGACCGGCTTCAGCCAGGGATGATGAAGAGGGCGGGCACCGAATTGTTCGGCAATTTCACGCTCGAAAAGATGAAATTTGCCGTTTTCAGAGGTCAGGGACGGATATTCGTCCGGAAGAGCGCAGGATACCGCGTAAAGCTGGTCCGCTTTGCGCAAAACGGCAAGGGCTTTCAGGGCATCCTCTTCCATGAAGCCGAAAAACTGAACGATGTATCCGCCGTCCGCCGCAAAGTTCAGCAGCTCCTTGCGGAAGAGATTGAAATCCAGAACCGGGATCTCTTTGCGGGGCACCATCCGGCCATTGAAAACAGGGAGCAGGTTAGCCATGAATTCCCCCTCCGATTATGGCAACGGCGTTTTGAATAAGCTCCTGGAGCCGGTCGGGAATATAGACGCAGAGGGCAATGGATGCCGCCAGAAGGATATAGGACGGAACAACCCGTATCAGCTTTTCGCCGACCTGAAGCTCCCCCTCCCAACTGCCGAAGGACATGCGGATCACACTCCTGGAGGCGCCGGCAAAAATGAGGATAAGGCAGAGGATGAAGAGGGCGGCGACCGGGTAGGCTCCCTGCTGGAAGGCGCCCAGAATGATCAGGAGTTCACTTAAAAAAAGGCCGAAGGGAGGGAAGCCGGAAATTCCCGCGAACCCACCGGTGAAAGCGACAAAGGTGCGGGGCATGAGGCGCGCCATATTGCCGGTGTCCTTGATCTTTTTGGTGCCGTAGCCGAGTAGAATGTTGCCTGAAGACAGAAAGAGCCCTGATTTGAGCAGGGCGTGGTGAATGAGATGAAGCATGGCCCCGAAAGCCGCCAGGCCCCCGATGCCGATACCGATGGCAATAATGCCCATATTTTCTATGCTGGAGTAGGCAAGGAGGCGCTTGTAATCCGATTGCTGAATAATGAAAACGGCGGCTACGAGCATGGAAATCAAACCGAAAACCACCAGAAGATTGCCCGAAAATACCCCCAGGCCGGCGGCATGCATCATGGCATGAGCTTTAAACACTCCGAGAAAAGCACAATTGAGAAGAGCCCCGGAAAGAAGGGCGGAAGCCGGGCTGGGGGCTTCGCTGTGGGCATCGGGAAGCCAGGTGTGCATGGGGGCCAGGCCCATTTTGGTGCCGAAGCCGATAAGAAGAAAGATAAATCCGCCTTTCAGCCAGACGGGGTTCATGGCCGGGGCGAATTTGATCAGTTCGGTGAAGGTCAGGGGGATGTTTTCGCCACCCTGGCCCATGGCCAGTATCATGAAGAAGGCGCCGAGCAGGGCGAGAGCGATGCCGACGGAACAGATCATGATATATTTCCAGGTCGCCTCCAGGGCCTCTTTCGATTTATTGAAGAAAATCAGCGGGGCGCTGACCAGGGTGGTTGCCTCGATGGCTATCCAGAAAACAATGATATGATCGGCCAGGGCTGCCATGCTCATGGTGCCAAGGAAGAGGAGCATGCATCCTGAAAAAAGAGACTCATTGAGCATTTCCTCATGGTTGAGGTAGGAGAGTGTGTAAAACGTGATGACAAGGAAAAGAAACGAAGTTACCAGAAGGACCAGTTGACTTTCCGGCGTGATTCGAAAAAAACCGGAGGTTGGCGGCGACTCGATGAAAAATGTGTCAACCACTATACCGAGGTGAAAAATGCCGCTCAGAACCATGAGGTAGCGCCCCACACTCTTGGGGAGGATAAAGGCCATAAGGCCGAGAAGTATCGGGATTACATAAATTTGCTCGAACATGTCAATTTTTTCTTTTCAGGGGGATAAATACTGTATCCAAATTGTTTGCATCGGGTTGGCTGACCACCATGAGTCCATGGTGCTGAACAAGGTGCCCCTTTCTCATTCTTTCAATTGCTCGAGGAAAGCGGTGTCGGCGTCATCATAGGAGTGGTTTATGCGGTGAAGGATAATTCCCATGATCATGACGCCGACCAGCAAGTCGAGGAGAATGCCGAACTCGACGATATGCTGGGTTGTCGCCTGTTTGGCCAGGACCGCGCCGGCCAGGTAGATGCCGTTTTCCATCATCAGGTAGCCGATGATCTGGGTGATGGCTTTGCGCCGTGACATGAGCAGAAAAAGGCCCGCGGCCAGGGCGGTAAAAGCAGCAGGCAAAAGTAGCGGATAGCTGCTCAGGGCCGTGAGATGCATTCTGCCGCTGATTAAAACAGAGATGTAAATGACGATAAGACCGAAAAAAATCGAAGCGTTGTAGCTGATGATCGGTTCGACTTCCTTGCGGATCTGGATCTTGCGGATGGCAAAGAGGAGCATGCCGGGGATGAGCAGGCCTTTGACAAGGACAATGACCAGCAGAAAACCGATATTAAGAAGGAGCGCCCCCTCGTGCCTTTCGAGTAGAAAAGGGATGAGGGACACGACGATCCCCTGAAAAGCCATAATTCGGATCAAGCCGAGAAGGCGATGGCAATGCAATGAAAAAAGTACGGAAAGAAAGGCCAGTGCCAACAATGCATCAACCCAGGGAATCATCGGCTCAGCTCCATGGTCAGGATAGTGGCGAAAAAAGCAAAGGCAAAAGAGGTCAGGATGAATTTCGGCACGAGGTTCATTTTGTATCTGGCTGTGATCGATTCCATCACACCGATGGCGAAATAAATGAAAGTGATTATCAGCAGAAAAAATAAGGCTGTAATCCAGGGTCGTCCTTCGATTACAGGGGTCAGAATGTTGGCGATAAGGGCCGCATAAAAATAGAGCTTGGCCCAGGAGCCGAATTCGATCAGAGCCAGGTCCGGGCCGCTATGGTCCAGAATCATGACCTCATGGATCATGGTCAATTCCAGGTGGGTGGCCGGATCGTCAACCGGGACGCGGGCGTTTTCCGTCAGAAGGACCATGAACAGGGCGGCAACCACCAGCAGCAGAAGCCCCCCTTCAGGTCGCCACACGTTGATGGCGTTTTCTCCGCTGAAGTAACCGGAGAGGGATAGGGAGCCGCTTATGCGGAAGAACAGGATCAGGACCATGAAAAGGGTGGCTTCGCTGAAAATCGCGAAAAAGGCTTCCCTGGACGCCCCCATCCCTTCAAAAGGAGAGGCAGTATCGAGGGCCGCGCAAATGGTAAAAAAGCGGGCCAGGCCGAGTAGATAAAAGATCAGAATTACGTCGCCCCGGAAGGAGAGCAGAGAAGGGCTGCCGGCCAGGGGCAGGAAAAGAAGCACGGTCAGCGCTACGGTCAGGGTTATTACCGGCATAAAACGAAAAACAAAGGTTGTCGAGGTGCTGTAAACCGAACCTTTGGCAAACAATTTGGCCAGTGTGAAATATTTTATCAACAGGGGCGGGCCCTTTTTGCCGGTCAGGAGAGCCTTGACCTTTTTAATGAATGCCGCAAGGACCGGGAGAAGAAGAAGGGATATGACCAAAAGGATTGTGGTTCGCATGATGTTATATCAAAACGGTTATGATGACGGCCAGAATTATCGCAATGACGATGTAAGCAATGTAGAGCTGTATGTTGCCATGCTGGATCCAGCGCAAGCGCTTCAGGGTTCTTAAAACCGGTTGGGCAACGCCGTTGGCGGCCACTTTTTCCGCCCGGTCTTCAGGAACGGACTGGTAGGAGGCTGCACCCGGGAAAGGCCCTTTGAGGGTGCTGTAATCTTCATGAAGCGGGGCGATGGAGCTGAAAAAATCCTGCAGAGGGGCGCCGAAGGATGTGCCTGTATACTGGATACGTGCTGTCGGGCGGGTGAAGCCGCATCCCCAGGTCGGCCCGGAATGGATCTCTTTTCCACGGTAGAGATACTGGCGGAACATAAAAACCAGCAGGGTCAGAGCCAGAAAAATGGCTGCCCCCAGGGAAATGTGGTGACAAAGATCGAGCAGTTCGGTCCTGGGGATTTCGGCGGTTTTCAGGATCGTGGCGGTTACCCCGGTCAGGGGCCTGACGATGATCGCCGGAAAGATGCCGATAGCCAGGCAGGACAGAGTCAGGGCGGCCATGGAAAGACGCATGAATTTCCCGCACTCGTGATTCCTGGTGGCCTCGGGCGAACGGGGTTCGCCGAGGAAAACGGTGCCGACCGCTTTGGTGAAGCAGGCCAGGGCCAGGCCACCGATAACGGCCAGGGAGACAATGGCAAGGGCCGAAACAAGAAAATCGGGACCCTCGAAGAAACTTCCCAGGAATGCTCCGCCGTAAATCAGGAATTCGCTGACAAAGCCGTTGAAGGGGGGAAGCGCACAAATTGCAAGGGAGCCTGCCAGGAATGCGGTTCCGGTGAATTTCATGCCCTTGATGAGGCCGCCAAGGCGGTCTATGGCGGGAGAACCGGTGCCGTGAATGACAGCGCCGGCACCCATGAAAAGAAGGCTTTTGAAAAGAGAGTGATTGAGAACGTGAAGCAACGCACCCGTGAAACACCAGAATGCCAAAGCCTGGTTTCCACTGGCGACACCAAACATGCCCAGACCCATGCCAATCAGAATGATGCCGATATTTTCGATACTTGAATAAGCCAGCATCCTCTTGATGTTGTTCTGCCCGACGGCATAGATAATTCCGACAATTCCGGAGATGACCCCGACACAGAGAACGATCTGTCCGTAAATGAGGCTTTTGGTTTCCAACAGGAGATAAAACCTGATGATCCCATAGATACCCATTTTGATCATGACGCCGGACATGAAGGCGGAAATATGACTGGGTGCTGCGGTGTGGGCGTGGGGAAGCCAGATATGAAGAGGAAAGATGCCGGCTTTGGAGCCGAAACCGACAAAAGCCAGAAGAAAGAAGGTCAGCTTGAGACTATCCGGCAGGGTGGAAGCGGCTGCCAGGTTTATGCTTCCGGTCTCGGCATAAAGGAGGCCGAAAGCGGCAAAAAGGAACAGGGCCCCGGCCTGGGTAAAAATGAAGAAGATATACGCTGCCTGGCGGTTATCCTTTAGTTCGAAATCATAGAGGACCAAAAAGCAGGAGGCGATGGACATCAGTTCCCAGGAGAGAGCCAGGGAGAGGATGTTGTCGGCACAGACGACAAGCCCCATGGCGGCAACGAGAAGACTGAAAAAGAAATAGTTGGCCGCCGAGCGCAAACCTTTTTTCGGCTGGTCCAGGTAGTCATAACTGTAAAGAGCAGCAACCAGGGCAATGCCGAAAACGGGGATAAGGAAAAAGGCTGAAAGGGGGTCCATCCTGAAAGAAAGAGGGAAGCGGCCAAGCCATAACCATTCCACGCCCGGGTTATGTGGGGCGCTGAAATTGTTCAGGGCCGAAAAGAGACCGGCGACACTTCCTCCGGATATGGAAAGGACGGGGATTGTCCTGACAAAGTGCGGTTTATTCCAGAACAGAAGGGATACGATCCCTCCGCAAACGATAAGAATAAGCGCTAGGAAAAAAGGGTTCATTGATTTTTGGCCAAGTAAAAACGGGTTTTGTGGATTTTTAAAAACCTTCAGCCAGGGAAATATATGGTTCCCTGGCTGGACGAATTTTGAAAATTGTCCGCGATGATAATAAATATGTACGTAAAAAGCCAGATATTATTCTTTATTTACGGCTCAATAGGCTAAAATTTCAGAAAGTGCGGTGCGATGCATGGGCTGCACTTTTTCCTTAACCGTTATTCACTGATAGGGGACTATTCAAATGCGACTGATTCTTCTCCCGGCCCTGGGCGCCGACGAACGGATTTTTTCCTGTCTTGACGAACTTCCCGGGGAGTTGGTTTTGCCTCGACTTCCCGTTCCAACTCCCCTGGACTCCATGGGCACTTATGCGTCCCGGCTGGCCGCAACACTGGCGGTAAAGGAAGCCGACCTGATTGGCGGGGTTTCCTTTGGCGGCATGGTTGCCGCCGAAATTGCCCGGCAACAGGACGTTAAAGGTCTGGTCCTTATCAGCAGTGGCCTTTCTTCCCGCTCCATCGATCCTCTGGCTCAGCGTTTCGCACGCCTGGCTTTAAATTTCCCGGTCAAAATGGTGCGCGCCATACTCGGATCGAAGAAAACTTTTAAAAAGGTTTTTGGGAATGACCAGCCACCTCTTCACCGGTTGGCCGAGCAGATGCTGCATGATACTCCCGATGAATTACTGATTCAAGGGGGTCGGCTCTCCCTGAGTTATTTTTCCGACGAGCCTGTTAAATGCCCGGTTCATGCCATTCATGGCGAGCAAGATTCCATGATGTTTCCGGCGGAAGTGGCTGATTGCAGAATAGTCCCTGGCGCCGGTCAGGGCATGGTTGTCACCCATGCGGCAGTGGTGGCTGCTTTTTTGAAGGAGGTACTGAGCGGTGGTCCGGACCCGCAGCAGCATGCCGAAGCTTAGGACGGCGGAGTATGACTGAGCTGAGCAGAAGGGTGGTTGTTATCGGGGGCGGGTTTGCCGGCCTGGCCTGTCTGGTGGAGCTGAGGCGGGCCAAGGCAGACCTGGAACTCCATCTCATCGATGGAGAAAAGGACCATTGCAGGATGACTTGTCTGCACAAAACCTTTCATACTCCACTAAAAGAATTTCTCACCTCATTTGAGAACCTCAGCCAAAAGCTTTTCTTATCTTTTCATGAGACCAGGGCATCCTTTGGTCTTGTTGATCTCGATTCCTGGCAGAAGGAAAAATGCCTCCGGCTTGCCGATGGAGAGCTGGGTTTTGATGCCCTGGTTGTGGCTACCGGCAGCCAGCCTGTCAGCCTTTCCGGGGGAGGCGGGGTGTTTGATTTGACCCATCTGCGCGCAGGCAAGGGGATGGCCGTAATCGAGGACTTTTGTGCTGGAACCGGAGAGACCGATCCGGCGGTTACCTTTGTCGGTGGTGGCGCCACCGGCATTCAGGCCCTTTTTGAGGTCTGCAGCACGCTCAGGGATAAGGGTTCCAAGGGCACAATCCGCCTGCTGAGCCGTTCCGAGCGGCTGGTTTCCGAACTGCCTGAAAAATTTCATGATTACATTGTTAAACAAATGTTCAGGGCCGGGATCGAGTTTTTCCCCCGGACCGCCTACTTGAGGCAGGCCGGGGAAAAGGTTCTGACCAAGGACCTGCGGACCGGTCGCCAAGGCTCTTTCCGATCCCAGCTGACCTTTCTGTTCCCGGGTGTCCGGCCGTCACCTTTGAGGTTTGAAACCAATTCCTGCGGGCAGGTTTTACATGGTGATAAGACGCTCCAGAATATCTTCGCCGCCGGAGACTGCTCCTTTTTTGTATCCTCCGGCCTCAACAGCATGACCGCCCAGGCTGCCATCCACAAAGGAAGACTGGTCGCCCGGAACGTTCTGGCTCTTTTGGAGGGGGATGCCCTAAGACACTATGGCTATCGGGAAAAAGGCTACTTCATCAGCCTCGGTCGGGCCGATGCCGTCGGCTGGCTGGGGACTAAATCTGTGCCGATTAAAGGGTTTCCGGCCCTGGTGCTCAAGGAAGCTGCTGAGACCCAGTTCGCGCTTTTTCTGGGAGGTATAAACACTTACCGGCTCTTGGACTGACGTGACCTGGTTGGTTGCCGGACAATTGAACTTGCATAAAAGGCATCAAAATGTTAACGAAACCGGGAAAATCAATTTCAAAAATTTAAAAGGGTGTCATGAAATCTTCGGCAGTGAATATTGTTTTGGTAGGCAGCGGCGGTTTTTTAGGAGCCGTCTGCCGTTATCTCCTGGGAGGACTCGTTCACCAGGTGACACAAATCAGCGCTTTTCCCCTCGGAACACTGGTGGTAAATATCCTGGGCTGTCTTCTCATTGGTGCCGGTGGGGGGCTCATGGAACTTCGCCAGCTATTTACTCCGGAACTGCGGCTGTTTCTCCTCATCGGATTTCTAGGGGGATTCACGACCTTTTCAACTTTTGGCCTGGAAAGCTGGACTTTGCTGCGGGATGGAGAGTTCCTGTTCGCTTCCATTAACGTCGTTGGTCAGGTCTTGGCCGGCTTGACGGCCGTCTGGTTCGGCTATGGCCTGACGCGCTATCTGTGAGGTGAAAAATGATTCTGCCCGAAGAAGGACAATTGCTGCGGATCTTCATTGGTGAAAGCGACCGGTTTGAGGGTGTACCCCTTTATTCATGGCTGGTCCGGAAGGCGAGGGACGTCGGTCTGGCCGGGGCAACGGTTTTGCGGGGACTTGAAGGATTCGGGGCCAGCAGCAGGGTTCACACGGCCCGGATCCTGCGGCTTTCAACCGACCTGCCCCTGGTGGTGGAGATCGTCGATAAGGAGGAGCGCATCCAAGCCTTCCTGCCGCTGGTTGACGAGGCCATTCAGGATGGTCTCGTGACCCTCGAAAAAGTCCGGATCCGCCTTTACCGGAGCAGTAAAGCCTGACAGGTGCTGAAAGGCGAGGGGACAGAGCAGAGATTTATCCATGCAATGGATAGCTACAAACATCAATTTCTACATGAGAAAAACAAACCTAAGCTATTAAAAAATAAATAGGTTACATATTTTTCATTCCGCCCGGTCCTGGGGTTTTCCATGGATGTCCGAACCAAACTTGAAATACTTGCGGCATCAGCCAAATATGACGTTGCCTGCTCGTCGAGCGGTTCCAGGCGGGTGGTTTCCGGTAAGGGACTGGGTTCCACCAGGATTGCCGGCTGCTGTCACAGTTGGTCCGAAGACGGCCGCTGTATTTCCTTGTTGAAAATTCTGTTTTCCAACAGTTGCGTTTACGATTGCGCCTTCTGCGCCATCCGGCGCAGCAATGATTTTCCCCGCGCCACCTTCACCGTCGACGAAATTGTCAACCTGACCCTTGGCTTTTACCGGTGCAATTACATCGAAGGCCTGTTTTTGAGTTCCGGTATCCACCAGGGACCGGATGCCACTATGGAACAGCTGGTCATGGTGGCGGAACGTCTGCGCCGGCGCCACCGTTTCGGAGGGTATATCCATCTCAAGGGGATACCCGGGGCGAATGCCGATCTGATACGGCGGGCGGGACTGGTGGCCGATCGCCTCAGCGTCAATATCGAACTCCCTTCCGAAAGAGCCCTGCAGGAGCTTGCCCCCGATAAAAACCGGGAGGGGATTCTGGCGCCCATGCGCCTGATAGGCGAAACCATAGCCGATAATCGCCGGGAACGGAAAAAAACCCGCAAAGCGCCGGTTTTTGCGCCGGCCGGTCAGAGCACCCAGTTGATTGTCGGCGCCAGCCCGGAAAACGACTTCCAGATTCTGCGCCTTTGCGAATCCCTGTATGAGCGCTATCGTCTGAAGCGGGTCTACTATTCCGCCTATATCCCGGTCAATAAAGATAGCCGCCTGCCGGCCCTTTATGAGCCCCCGCGGTTAAGGGAGCACCGCCTTTATCAGGCTGACTGGTTGCTGCGTTTTTATGGCTTTTCGGCAGAAGAGATTGTGTCTTCCGATCATCCCCATCTGGAGGAAGGTTTCGATCCCAAGACTGCCTGGGCATTGCGCAATCCCGGCTTTTTCCCCGTTGAGATCAACAGGGCCGATTACGAATGCCTGCTGCGGGTTCCCGGGATCGGGGTCCGGTCGGCCAAGCGCATTGTAACCGCCAGGCGTTACGGCTCTCTCGATTTCGAGGATCTCAGCAGGATCGGCGTTGTTCTTAAACGCGCCCGATTTTTTATTACCTGCCGGGGAAAGTCCTCCGTCCCTTTGCTTTCCCAGGATCCTTATCATTACCGAAAGACTGCCGAAAGCCTCCGTTCACCCGACAACCACGGACAGTTGAGGCTCTTTTAGATGCAGCTGCTGATCTATGACGACACCTTTGACGGGTTGCTGACAGCGATTCATCACACCCAGGAAAAGGGCCTGGAACAGGTTGAAATCGTTCCGGATCAGGCTGCCGGGCAATGGCTTTTTGGCGGGGAATATCTGAATACCGATGTCGAAAAAGTCCGCTTGCTTCTTGAACGATTTGCTGCTGTTGCCGGCAAGACGAGCTTGAAACCTGTTTTCCTGGCCTATCTCGCCGACCGGAAACCCCGTGAGAAGCTGTTGTTGGAATTTTTCCTTCTTACCTTTCGCGAAGGCAAAAACGTCAGCGGCTGGCTCAACCATAAAGCGGTCGAAAAACTGATGACCACGGCTCGCCAGGTCTCCCACGAGATACATCGTTTTACCGGACTGCTTCGTTTTCAGGAGCTTGCGGACGGCTCCTTTTATGCTCCTCTGGAACCCGACAACCATATCATCGTTCCTTTGGCCCGGCATTTTTCCAGGCGCATGCCGGATCGGCGCTGGATGATTCATGACTTGCGGCGGCGGGCCGGAATTCTCTGGGACGGCAGGGAATTTCTTCCCGCGCAGCTCATGGCCGACGAAAATCAGCTGCCTCTCTCCGATGATGAAAGGTTTTTCCAGTCCTGCTGGAAAAGTTTTCATCGCAAAATTTCCCTCGAAGAAAAGCGCAACAAAAAACTGCAAAAACAGTTTATGCCTTTGCGTTACTGGAAATATCTGACAGAATTTAAGTAGAGGCCGGTATCAGAAAAGTGAAACCTTATGGCCCCCTTGGAAGATACAGAGCTTGCAGGAAATCCCGTCTCATAGGGATGTGCCATGGATATTCTTGACTGCCCATTTTGCAGTGGCGATTCGCGCAAACAGATTGTCGATGTCTGGAGTTCCGTGTTCGCCCTTGAGGACAAGTACCCGGTGACCTCGGGGCACCATCTCATCGTACCCTTTCGCCACACCCGGGATTTTTTCACCATGACCGCCTTCGAGCGTAAGGATGCCGAAGTGCTGCTTTTCCGAATCCGCCGCCTGCTTTTGGAAAAAGATTCAAGTATCATCGGTTTCAACGTCGGCCTTAACTGCGGCGAGGTTGCCGGTCAGACCATCATGCATGCCCATATTCATATCATCCCCCGCAGGGAAGGGGATGATCCCCTGCCGGCCGGAGGCATCCGGGGGGTCATTCCTGATAAGAAAAAATATTTTTAGGGTCCGCATTCAAGGGTCGATTGGCTCACCGCCGGTGTTGAAAAAATTGGAAACCCCGAAGGAGAAATAACCATGGAAGATTGGAAAGGAAAAATTACCTTGAAAGGCAACCCCGTCACCCTGGCGGGGAAAATACCTGCTGTAGGTGATGCTGCGCCTGATTGTGAACTGGTTGCCAACGACATGTCACCCGTTAATTTATCCGCTTACCGTCACAAAGTCTGCATCTTGACGACCCTGCCTTCCCTCGATACCCCTGTATGCGCTGCCGAAACCCGGCGGTTTAATACCGAAGCCGCCGGCCTGGGTGAGGACGTCCAGGTTCTGGCCGTCAGTGTCGATCTCCCTTTTGCTCAGAGCCGCTGGTGCGGCGCCGCCGGCGTTTCCCGCCTGACGACCCTCTCCGATTACCGGAATACCGCTTTAGGCGAGGCGTTCGGCATCCTGATCAAGGAACTGCGGCTGCTGGCCCGGGCTGTATTCGTCCTCGACCGCGAAGGGATTATCCGCTACCGGGAGATTGTTTCCGAAGTGACCGAGGAGCCTGATTACCAAGCCGCTCTGGAGGCGGCCCGGGCTTTGATCTGATCAGTCCAGTGAGGGCCAGTTTCATCCGGATATGAAAAAGGGCTGCCGAACTGGCAGCCCTTTTATTTGGAAAAACTCTTTGAAAGGTGGTTTTGCCTCGATATTGCACGGATACAGTTCCGGCCTTCGGCTTTGGCTTTATAAAGCATCTCGTCGGCAAGGCGGATCAACTCTGCCGACTCGCAATTTGCCGACGGCTGGCAGGTCGCGACGCCCAGACTGACGGTTACGAATTCATTGATGGGAGAGGTGCTATGGGGAATGGCCATTTTTGCAATGGTTTTCTGGAAATTCCGGGCCATGTTCAGGGCGCCTTCCGGTCCCGTTTCAGGGAGGATAACGACAAATTCCTCACCACCGTAACGGGCAACAAAGTCCGTGGAGCGGTTCAGGGTTTTGACCAGGGTTGAGGATAATTTTTTCAGACAGGAATCTCCGGCAAGGTGGCCGTAGGTATCGTTAAAAAGTTTGAAAAAATCGATGTCGATAATAATCAGGGACAGGTCTACCATGGCACGGAGAGAATGGCTCCATTCCGAAAGCAGGACTTCGTCGAAACGTCTGCGATTGGGAATATTGGTAAGAAAGTCTAGGGTTGACAGATTTTCCAGAAGATCCAGGCTTTTTTTCAGTTGCAGGTGATTTTTTACCCGGGCCTGGACAATCGGGATGCGGAAAGGTTTGGTGATGTAATCCACGGCGCCCAGGGCCAGGCCTTTTTCCTCTTTGTCGTCATCGTTAACAGCGGTGATGAATATGACCGGTATTTTAACCGTCTGAGGATTTATCTTCAGCTCCCGGCAAACCTGAAAACCATCCATCTCGGGCATCATGATATCCAGCAGGATCAGGTCCGGAGGGTTTAGCGACTGCGCTATGCGCAGGGCGTCACGACCGGTGGTGGCGGTTTGAATGGCAAAACCTGTCAGCGCCATTTTGAGGATCTGGATATTGATCAATTCGTCATCAACGATTAGTGCAATAGGAAACCCCCCGGCTTAGCCGGGGGACCCAAAAAGTTTGACAGTTCCGTAGGTAGGTGAAAGCCTC
>ENA-OSEO01001609-OSEO01001609.1-sediment-metagenome-genome-assembly--contig:-NODE-1609-length-39243-cov-5.952025_pt1 | contig 39243 bp, 40 predicted proteins | sample MGYA00237883_ERZ534232 | MGnify/ENA metagenome assembly ERZ534232 | reverse complement strand
CCTGTTCAAACAGGTTGCTTTGTGGACAGACTGTGCAGAATCCTTTTCAAAGGATTTTTTGGTTAATTATCCTATGACTTGAGTCAAAGGATCCCAGTGGAAAACTAAACCGATCTGTGCACTGAAAGGTTGTTTTCCCACAACTCCGTGGATTCAAATCCACGGATACCCTGAATCCAAACCTGTTCAAACAGGTTGCTTTGTGGACAGACTGTGCAGAATCCTTTTCAAAGGATTTTTTGGTTAATTATCCTATGAATTGATTCATAGGATGCCTATCCCGTGGATGCCTATCCCATGAATACTTATCCCGTGGATTGATTCATAGGATAATGTAGGGATACGGTCGGTTTTTTGATATGATCATATCCTCCACTACTCTTTGCACTTAAATCCAAAGATTGTGAAAATCCAAATAGATTGTAATTATTTCATCATAGTTCTTTAGATTTTGTTAGAAATACTGTATACTATTATCAATACAATGTCATGTTGGGGTAAAAAGGAGGTTTTATGGCTGAAGCAAAAGATGGTTGTGTCAAACCTTCCAAAGGTGTGATTATGCCGGAAGCGGAAGTAACCGCTGACCAACCGCAAATGAAAAAGGAGGTACCAAAAATGTTAGCAAAAGTTGGTAAACCTGCCCCCGATTTCGAGCTGAGTGCTTTTTTCGAGGGAGGTTTTAAAAATTTCCGTTTGTCAGATTACAAAGGAAAATGGATCGTCATCTGCTTTTATCCCGGTGACTTTACCTTTGTCTGACCGACTGAATTGTCGGCAGTTGCCGTCAAATATCCCGAATTACAGGATTTAGGTGTTGAACTCCTTGCGATTTCCACCGATAGCCGTTTCTCCCACAAGATCTGGCAGGAGGAAGAACTCTCCAAAATGGTGGAGGGTGGTGTACCCTTCCCACTGCTTTCTGACGCAGGTGGACGCGTTGGAACTGTGTATGGTGTCTATGATGAAGATGCCGGCGTGGATATCCGCGGACGTTTCCTCATCGACCCTGATTTCAATATCCGTGCCATGGAAGTGATGACTCCTGAGGTTGGACGTAATGTCGCTGAGTTGATCCGCCAGGTCAAGGCCTTCCAGCATGTTGTCGCCACCGGTGAGGTCACTCCCGCTGGCTGGGTTCCTGGCAAACCAACCCTGACACCAGGTCCAGATCTGGCTGGTAAGGTTTGGAAAGTCTGGAACGTGGACAACGCATTTTAATATCGATAAACCCCAACATTTGTATAAAAGAGAAAGCCGCCTGCAATCAAATCAGGCGGTTTTATTTGTGATAGGTTGCGATCAGCCAGCTTGCTTGAATCCAAACTGCGCTTCAAAAGCTGTCAGGTGGCTGGTCAGGTTGGTTGCCACAGCCGAGAACACACCCGGTTGGTCTGCCAGTTCGGTCATCTCAATGTTGATGCTTTCCTCCGGCTTGACCTCATTGCTATAGTTGATCTGCAGCCACTCAAACTGGTATTTGCGCCAGAACGAAACCGGGAAACAATCGCACAACCAATCAATATATTGGGTATTATTGACATGCCCCATCAGATCCAGGCTGGAATAACGTGCCTGATAAACATGTTCTTTACTAAAGCCAGTTGGATGCGTGAGCTTATCCAGTGTCTCATCCAGAATGAATTTACCTTCGTTGTCCGGTAATGCTACTGTCAGAACCTCTGGTTTGACGAAGCGGCGTGTTTTGGTATTGACCAAGAGCCAGGCAGTGGTGGCATGTGCCACCGATTTACCCTTCTCATTCGCAAGAGAATAATCGCGCATACCAAAGATCTTCTGCTGCCAGCCACGCGGCCAGGTCTGGACAATGATTCGGGTACCCACGGCGGGGAATTCATAGAAGCGCACCTTGGTGCGCACCAGGATCCACGCCAGATTCATCTCTTTAAGACTGTAATAATCCACCCCCAGGTGAAAAGAATGATGCACCGTGATCTCTTCCATCACACGAAAAATGGCGGCTGGTTTCCAGCGTAAGGCAAAATCGGTTTCATGCGATCGGACTTCAAAATTTTCCTGCCAGATAGTTTGTTGTGCCAATGTACTCTCCCTGATTGAAAATATCCTTAATTCTATCGCCATTTTTACTTTCCGGGTGTCTTTTCTATCATTAGCGAACAGGAGACATTCATGCAGCACAATTTTAGAATAATTTTCAACTAATTTAAAAACTGGTCCAATAATTGCAACCATATTATCAAATTGAAAGTGGCTATCGTCTGAAATCATTATCACGCGAATACACCTTCGGACTGGTCAAAAAATCTGTCAATAATTGTTATCGAAAATTGGAGGACATCATGCAAATATTCTTAGTTTTAGCACTGATCATCGCTTTGGTCGCCGTCGTGTTTACCATTCAAAATACGGCCATGGTCACTGTCACATTCCTGGTGTGGGAGCTGAACCAATCTCTGGCATTTATCTTCTTGCTGGCAATTTTAGCCGGTGTGTTAATCAGCCAGTTTGTGTCTGTTCCAGGTAAAGTCAAACGGACCATGGAAAACAACAACCAGAAAAAGAAGATCAAAGAACTGGATACTGAATTGATGAGCACCAAAGTGAAGTTGGAAGCAGCGAAACAAGAATCAGAAATCTATCGCACAAAATTAGATTTACCTGCATCCAGTGAAACCCAGGAGCCTGTCAACATGCCAGCTGCTAAAAGAATTTTGAATGGCTTCAAAGCAAAACTAAAACCATAAGTCCCCAACTACAACAAACAAATTCTGCTTACCCCTTAAACCGTCAACTTCCAGGGATTGTTTGAGGGGTATTCTACTTAAGCAGAGACTGAACTGCGTTTCCATTACTTGGTCTGCATGATGTAAAAAACGTATCCATACCATTCGTTGTATTTATTGAAAATGGCTATTTCTTCCTGTTCAATATCCAGGTGTTGCAAGCGATCAGGGTCGGATCGATATTGTTCACGCAGCATGTTAATCCGTGCCTGCATGGGCTGGTAGTAATTGTCCGTCCAACTGCTATTGGGCAGCACGAAATAGTCAATCAGGTAATAATCACAGGCATGGATGATTTCCAGGTTCTCTTCCAGGCTTTTCATGGCTGGATATCCTTCATTCCAGAATTCTTTCACCTTCGCTGGAGGATCAGGTTTCAGCCAGGTCAACTCAGTGACAGCAATGTACCCCCCTGGTTTCAGTAACGGTTTCCACGCGCGCAAACCGGCTTCAAATCCCATAATATAGATCGCACCTTCTGACCAGATCAGGTCAAAACTGGCTGGCGGGAATTGCAACTCCTTCATGGACTGATTGAGCACATGGATGCGCTTGTCCAGCCCCTGGTCTTCTACTTTTTTTTGCAGGCGATCCAGGAAGGGTTGATGGGTGTCAACGGCATAAATTTCCCCATCTGAAAGCTCAGCCAGGTCGAGCGTCTGGGCACCAGGACCACAGCCTACATCCAGGATGACGGGGTTCTCAGGTAGTGCAGATAGCTTGCGGAAAGCACGCCGGGTTGATTCCGAATCACCCGGACCCTCGCGTGGCAAGTATTTGTGTATTTCAAAGAAAAAATCCATTTCACACTCCTGAAAGTATTGATAAATTGTAACCCATCTCAATTAATTTTAAAAACGATCCAGTTCTTCATGCTTTTCTGTGCTTCATATTTACCCAATGAACAGTCCGGGTAATCCGGGTTGCCAGCGTCCACCAGGATGTATTCGATCCCCTGCTCCAGCAGCCATGTATGATCACAGACACTGTCATCCGGATAGATGGGTATGAGGGTGCGAGTGAAGTGCTCGCCAAACAATCCATACTCGTAATATACGATCGCCTGGGTGGCGATACCCAATACCCCATCTTCCGGCACAGTCTGATCCACCAGGTACAACATCTCTTTGGTCTCATACGATTGAGCGGAGATTGAATCATAGCGGTGTTGCTTCCAGAAGGCTTTGTAACCCCAAAAAGCTTTGGCAGGATTACCATAGACCGACATTAACAGCATCAAGATTGATATTACACTGATGAAGTAAATCAATACCAGACCGAGTTTCGGTTTGAGTGTATCCAGCAAGGCTGTTAAACCCAGACTCAAAAAGGCAAACAATAGTATAAAGTAGCGTCCATCATACGGCGTCCACCCAGAACGTAAGAAGGCAAATGTCACTGGTGTTGTTAACAAAAACAGACTGGTGAGTACCATTAAGGGTTGTTTTTGTCGGATGGTAACCACCAGCACGAAGATGGAAACGAGGAAGAAAACGAAAATACCTACCAGTCCGAACCAGGATGAATCTTCGGAAAAGAGAATATGGTCGCTATAGCCGAAGGTATGCTGATTCAAAAGAGATTTATTCACCTCCAGTGAAATACCGGTTCGGGTGCCAACATAATTGGGAAAAACGGCTTTAAGCTGCATCAATTTAGTCAGGTAGGGTTCCGGGATGCCCTGGAAATCGACAATCTGATACGCCCATCTGCCCGCCATCAAACCAATATGTTCTAAAGCGGTGGCATCCACCTGTAATGCGCTTTGGGCGGTCATCTCGAGCGCATCCGGTCCCAGGAAGGAGCCAAAATGCACATAATTGCTGATATAAACCGGCGAACTGAAAAGGAAAAATGCGAGCAAGACTGATGCAGCCAGGGTGAGAAACTCCCTGAAATTGATTTTTCGGAATACCAGCCAATAGATCAGGAAGAAGAGCGCTAACCCGGGCAGATACCCAGCCACAGAGTAATTGGTCCCAATCGAAAGACCCAGCCCCAAACCAGATAAGACCAGGTAACCGCTGTTTTTCTCCTTCAGATGATGATAGAAGAAATACACCGCAGCGATCAACATGAACGAACTGACATGATCATGCCGGGTAGAGCTGAAGTTCATCTGCACTACCGGGAAGGCAGCCCAGGTGAGAGCGGAAAGCAACGCCAGACTCTTGCGGCTGGTGATCTCCAGACCCAGGTGATAAATCAAAATGACCGACAGGTAACCCGTGATATAAGCGATCAAACCCAGCAGGTGCTCTCCCCGGGTAAAGAGCAGCGTCCAATAGCTGATCAGTTCAGCATTCATCGGGAAGGTCAACTGCCAGACCACTTTCGTGTTCCATGGCAACCAGCTGCCCAACTGATCCCACATCCCGATCCGGGCCAGATGGATAGCCAGGGAATCGTTATTATTGGGTGGCACCAACAGAACATACACCAGGTTGAGAGTGGCAACAGCCGCACTGGTGATCAGGAATGCCCATACGGGGAGTGTGATCTTCATTTCCTTTAAATTAAACCTGGGTAGCGGAAACGGAAACAGCGCTCGATCAGGCTTCAGCCAATAACGGCTGGTCACGGATGTTATGAGGAGCAGGATGATCTGAAATACCAGCACAAACAACGGCTGGTTCATCCGGTAAACCAACCCCGATATGGTCATGACCAGAATAATCAGGGAGATCAGAATAAGAAATGAACCCAGGAACCAATCAAACCACTTTTTGTAGTAAAAATATTGATTAATCTGCAGGGAAATAACTAAAAATATAAAAAATGAAACAATCAACAAAAGCATACTGGCCTGAATTTCCATGTATTCGTTTAGAATTAGCGACCCTTTGAATAGATTGTTACTCACATTTTATCATAAGTACGGATAAGGATTTTCACCTGAATTTAAAATTGAATGATTGCTGCTTGACTTCGTACATGGAATCATTATAATTTTAACTGGTAAGACCTCTTACCAATTTTATTCCTTTTATCATTATCATTATTTCAGCGAGGTTCTCATGGAAAATCCAGGTTGGCGCGCAGCGGTGTGGGCTGATCTTACACAGCCCTGGGATGTTATTGTCATTGGGGGTGGTATCGTTGGAGCCGGGATTTTCCGGGAGGCAGTCGAAGCGGGTCTGAAAACCTTGCTACTGGAAGGCCATGATTTCTCCTCCGGCACCTCCAGCCGTTCCTCGAAAATGGTACACGGCGGCTTGCGATATCTCAAGAATGCACAGGTGAAACTAACCCTTGATTCATCCCGTGAACGCCAGCGACTGATCCATGAGGGCGAAGGGCTGATCGATCCGTTGCACTTCAACCTGGTCAATTATCAGGGCGATCACACCCCTGGATGGGTATTCGGTCTGGGTTTGATTGTCTATGATCTGATGGCACTGCGCTGGAAGCATACACACCTTTCCAGACAACGATTGAAGGAGATTTGCCCACAGCTTAATGAAAAACGACTGGAGGGTGGATACGGTTTTTATGATGCCCAGACCGATGATGCCCGCCTCGTCTATCGGGTCATTCAGGAGGGACAGGCAGCGGGTGGGACTGCCATCAACTATGCCAGAGTAGCAGGTTTGTTAAGAAACAGTAAAGGCAAGGTATGTGGGGTGCAGGTTAAAGATGCCCTGACCGGGGCGGAAAAAGAAGTCCGATCCGGGTTGGTGATCAATGCCTGTGGTGCCTGGGCGGACGAACTGAGAGGTAAGATTGGCAGACCACCTCGCTTGCGGTTGCTGCGTGGCAGTCATTTGATCTTTACCCGTGAAAGGGTTCCGCTGGATGATGCCATCAGTTTTTTGCACCCGGATGATCAACGCCCGGTGTTTGCCTTTTCCTGGGAAGGAGCTACATTGGTGGGTACCACTGATGTGGATCATGATCATCCCATGTCCACCGATCCCTGGATTTCGCCCCAGGAAACGGAATATCTCATGAAGGCAGTCAACCACATTTTCGATTGTCTGGACCTGACCACGGATGATGTTCTCTCCACCTTTGCCGGGATACGCTCCGTGCTGGACACCGGCAAAGCAGATCCCTCCAAAGAAGCCCGCGATGAAATCCTGTGGGACGAGGATGGTCTTATCACCATCACTGGTGGAAAACTGACCATGTTCAGTCATATGGCGCAAAGAACTTTGCGATTTGCCCGTAAATATTTGCCGGAAAATGTCCAGATCGATAAAGATAAACGCGCTCTGGATCTGGTAAATGCAGATCATTTCAAGACCATCCTTGATTATCCCGGTTTGTCTGCTGAGCAGAAAATCCGTTTAATAGGTCGCTACAGCCACAACACACCCAATTTAATTCTCTCATCACATGGGAACGATTTTGAAAAAATTCAAGCGACTCCCACACTCTGGGCAGAGTTAAAATGGGCAGCCGGTCATGAGCAGGTAGTCCACCTGGATGATTTATTACTGCGGCGTACACGTATAGGCAGCCTGCTTCCCCAGGGTGGACTGCCCATCATGCAGCAAATTCAGGCGCTTTGCCAATCACAGCTCGGTTGGGATGATTCGCGCTGGCAAAATGAAGTGCTGGCATATGAACGGTTATATGCCCAGTCCTATTCGCTTCCACAGCTTATGACAACATAAAACAAAAGAAATAGCTGCCTTTCATTTTCTTTTGTAATTTCACTTTCCACCTATAATTTTTATATGTTCCTATTGACAGATTCCCATTCCATCACCGTTCTGGATATCAGCCACTTCAACTACGCTGAACGCGTCTGCGCTGGTACGGTACAGGGACTGGTAAACCGCACATCGCCTTCCATCTATCTGGATTATGGTATCTATGATGACCCCACAGCCCGGCGCACCAATGAAGATTTTCTGGATGATGAAATCTGGTATTCGAAATACCGCGCGTTGCTCGGCAACCAGGACCAGCGCAACCTGGATTATTATCGTGAAAAATACAAGCTGGTCATTTCTTCTGTATCCAACCTAGAAGAGTTAATCCTACAGCACATTAATACATTCTCCGGGCTGGTGATTTGGGATGAAGATCTACCTGACACAGTGAACATTGCCGTGATGCTGGCGGCTCAGGAAAACCTGTTACCGGTGACCGTATCCATCGCGGATCAGCTTTCCAGCACCGGGCTTGCCATTAAACAAGATCTGCGCAAGTGCTGGTCAGACCGGGTCAGTCTTTATCGTTGGGCCTTCGAACATTTATTTCCCAAATGCAAACCTGGTTACCTGGCTTGTATTGAACCCGGATGGCAACGAACCGAATTTCTGGATTACGTCGTTCAGGAAAAAATCTTCATATACAGCCTTTCATCTACAGACGTCGGATTGGGCAATAAGCTCTTGCTCCTACTGGCATTCGGACCACCTCAACTTCGTGAGTTTCTGTTTGCCCTTTCTCTAGATGGGCTGATCCGAAAATTTGCCCTTTTCTGGATGGGGTTAAGATCTGCAGAAGTTAATCTTTCCAATCAAATACAAAATGCTGTTAAAGCGCAATCATATCCGACTATTTTTGGATGGCATACCTGCCGGGACGATGAGCTGTCCTTCATGTTGCAACTCTCTTCCAACGGTTTACGGCTTGTTCCCACCCATATGGCTGGCAACTTCTCTTTCCACGCCAAACTACCTAACTCCGGAACCAAACAAAAGCAATCAGCCAGTCAACCGGTTCTCGACCCACAGGGCATTTACCTCACTTTCACCTTATCAGATGGTGATCAATTAATGATGATGCACAGCGGTGAATTGGGTAACTGGTACAGACCACTGCGAGGAAGTGTTTCTTTCAACTGGGAAACCCAACCACTTTTGAATGAGATTGCTCCGGCTTTATTGGAAAGATATATCGCAACGTCAACGGATAATGACTGCCTGATCGCCGGACCCTCCGGCGCTGGTTATATCGTTCCGCCACTTGCCCCACATTTGGACGTATACATCCAGGAAACTGCCCGGGTGTGTGAACAAGCAGGCATTAATGTGGTCACCACCTATGTTGCAGATCCACCAGCACGGGTATTAAAAACCCTTTCCAACCATCACGGTGGATTAAAGGGATATCTGGCAGGGTATGCGGTGGTCACCCGAGTTCCAGCACACCTTATTGGTGAAATTCCCATCATCGCCAATCAATTTCCAAAAGTTGACCAGATCTGGCTCAGCGCAGAAGATCTACTGGCAAAAATCCGTGAAGAAATATCGAACCAAAAAACATTCCCGGTGTTTATAGGTGTACATCTCTTTGCTTACCGTACTACCTACGACGATATCGTTCGTTTTGCAAATGAAATTCAAAACCAGCACATTCACATCGTCAGAGGGGATGAATTTCTGAAACTTGCCAGACAACACCTTCAAGGAAACCAAAAAAGGAGTTCTATATGACTGAAAAACTCGCAATGAAGACCAAAGTTATCTATGGGATCGCAGATCTGGGAATCTCATTACTGACAGCATCGATTCAATTTTTTCTGCTTTTCTATTATACCGATATCGCCGGAATCAACCCCGGTTTAGCAGGAACGGCATTGTTGGTAGGGAAACTCACCTGGGATGCAATCAATGACCCTGTTTTTGGTTATCTTTCCGATCGCACCCGCAGCCGTTGGGGCAGGCGCAAACCCTACATGCTGCTGGGAGCCATTCCTTTTGGATTGTCCATCTGGTTACTGTTTTCACTGCCCCCCGGGTTGGTAAGCGTAAAAGCTTTTCTGGCAGTATTGGGATCCTTCCTGCTGGCAGATACCACGCAGACCCTCGTGAGCGTTCCATATTATGCTCTCTCAGCTGAACTGACCTATGATTATGACGAAAGAACCTCGCTTATTTCGATCCGCATGATTTTTACTGTGCTTGGATATATCCTGGGAGCTGCCGCCACCACCGCTGTTGCGGGCATGTTCATGAATATGGGATGGACGAAGAATGCCGCCTATAGCGGTATGGGGGCTGTATTTGGTGTGGTTGCCATTATTACCCTGTTGATCACCACGTATGGGGTTAAAGAAACCCCACGACCCGATCTCTTGCCAGCCAAGATGTTATTAAAAGAGCAGGTCAGCCAGGTTCTTAAAAATAGACCTTTCGTTCAGTACATGATCATGAGCACGATCATCAGCATCAGTTTCACATTGCTCACTGCCCTGTTGCCTTATTTCATTACCTACCAACTCAACATGGCTGACCAAACTTCGTTCATCATGCTGGTGCTACTGGGCACAATCGCCATTTTCCTGATACCCTGGCGTTTGGTATCCAAAAAAATGAACAAAGGGCCTGCTTACGCCCTCGGTCTCTTCATCGCTTCCATCGCGATCGTTACTGCTTTCTTTCTGCCGCAAGGACCAACCCCGTGGATTTACGCGATTGCTTTCGTTGCCGGCTTAGGTTTTTCCGCCCAGTACGTTTTTCCATGGAGTATGATCCCGGATGTCATTGAAGTGGATGCATCCAAATCGGGGGAACGACACGAAGGGATTTACTTCGGTGTTAACGCTTTTCTGGGAAAGATTACCGGAGCTGTAGGTATCGCCGTTGCGGGTTGGGCATTGGACCTGTATGGCTATGTTCCGGATGCTGTCCAAACTGCACGAGCGCTTTTTGGCATCCGTTTCTTCTACGCCATTGTGCCGGTCATTGCCTTTATGATTGCGCTTCCTTTGCTGATCTGGTATCCCATCACACGCGAGAAACACGCTGAACTGGTGCGAAAATCTCAATCGCAGTAAATCGATTTATTCAAACGCTTATCGGGCGGCACTGATGATTAAAAACCACAGAATGGTGAAGATAACCACCATCCATTCCAAGAATGGCATCCACCAGAAACGTGGTCGATTGGTGATCGAGGACGTATCCAACACGCTTGAATTTTTTTGCCGGGTGGCTTTCCCCAGGTGAATGAGAAACGAGAAATAAGAAGCGAAAGCCAACACGCCGATAACCAGAGAATAAAGCGGAATGACACGTGCGTCTGCTGGTTGCGCCAAAATAGCAATACTGAACAATAAAACGGTGGCCAGACCAGCCCGAAAATAGGTCATGGCTGCCTTGATGTGCGGTTTGATGTTATTCATTGGAAACACGCCTACAAAGAGACAACCAGCCGCAGCAATCATACCGACAGCAGATCCCAGATAACCCCACAGGTTACCCAGACTTAATCCAACCCCCGGCATCATCCACAAAAAGATAAAACTACCAACGATGAGGCCGCCATTAAACAACCAGGCCAGGCGTGAAACCCCGACCTCACCTAATTCTGAAACAAAATGGGTGCTGATGGTATAGCGCTCGCCTTGTTTCCCCCGGTAAGCCATGGCTGCGATAAAACTGGAAACTAAAATAACCAGGCTGCCTGCCCAGCCTAATATTGGATAGAATTTTAAAATCCATTCAATCATGATGATCTACATCCCTCTGGTTGATGATGATATCAATTGTATAACCTGTTGGCAATAATGTGAACAAATTTGCAATACAATATGAATCACGAATACATCATGATGGCGAATGCCTTAACTCACCCCTGAAGGACTATGTACGACACCGATTTTCTCCCGGATGGGCTGATTCGTTTTAACATTGTCATACTCCAGCGCAAGGATGATTCTGGTTGGCAATCCGCGGTCAGCAGCACATTGTTGCGTCCACAAATCAGTAGCGAACTTGAACAACAACTGGTTCAAGCTGGTTTTCAGGAGATTCACACCTGTGGAAGCACGCAAGGAGAGCAATTTTCGTCCGATTCAAGAGAATCGCAACTTGACTTCAGGCTGGGAATCATTATAATCTTAACTGGTATGACCTCTTACCAATTTTCCATTTTCCAGATTATGATAAATACAGTCTCCAATTAATCGATTTCACAGATTTCATAGTTTCTTGAGCACAAGCAAGAATCGAGGTGGAAATGAGCAAATCCAGGAAATTTCAACCACCCTGGCTGGAACAGACAGCCTCTCCACGTTCCTACCGCAGTTTGTATAAATGGGGTGAACCGGATGGGTTCAAACATCCCAATCAGGGTATGTACCAGATGCTCAAAGATGTCTTTGGGTTGGATGATGCCGACTTTCAATCCCCCGTCAATACCGGTCTGGAGGAATTCAGCGAGCAAATCCCCTGCCAGATGTCATCCCGGCATATTGCGTGTCTGACAGAAGTCGTTGGTGAAGAAAACCTGTCTACCGATACCTATCGACGCACACGCACCTCGTATGGGGCAGGCATGATCGATGCCTTGCGTGTACGCCAGAGAATCTTTGAGAATCTGCCGGATGTGGTGGTTACTCCACGCAATAATCAGGAAATTGCAGCGATCCTGAATTATTGCCAGGCAGAACGATTGCCGGTTTATATTTATGGCGCAGGTTCAACTGTCACCCGGGGAGTGGAAGCGGTGCAGGGCGGGGTCTGCATCGATATGAGCAAGCACATGAACAGGGTGTTGAATTTTAACGAGACCAACCAGACCATCACAGTTCAGGCTGGTATCTACGGACCAGTGCTGGAAGACATACTGAACAATGCCCCCACGAAACTTAACGCACAACGACGTTATACCTGTGGCCATTTTCCGCAATCCTTCCTGCATTCCAGTGTCGGCGGCTGGGTGGTCACGCGCGGAGCCGGGCAAAACTCTACCTACTATGGCAAGATCGAAGATCTGGTGCTCTCGCAAAAATACATCACCCCGATTGGCGAGCTTCAGACACCATCTTATCCGCGTTGCGCTACCGGACCCGACTATAACCAGGTTATGATCGGATCTGAAGGTTGCTTTGGTGTACTGACAGAAGTGACTCTCAAGCTTCACCGTTATCAACCGGAAAACATTCAACGCTATAGCTATTTATTCAAAAACTGGGAAGATGCCCAGTTGGCTGTACGAGAAATCATGCAGGCAGAAGCCGGTTTTCCATCGGTGTTTCGTCTATCCGACCCGGAAGAGACGGATGTTGCCATGCGCATGTATCACATTCACGGCTCACCTGCCGATGCGGTACTGAAGACTCTGGGGTATCAACCCATGCAGCGTTGTCTGTTGTTGGGATCCTGTGATGGAGATAAAGCCTACGCGCGCCTGGTGAAGCGTACGATTGCTCGGACCGCTATAAAATATAAAGCCTTCCCATTAACACCTTTTGGCGTCACACAGCGCTGGGAAAAGAGCCGTTTTACTGATCCATACTTACGCGAAGATCTGATGGACTTCGGTATCCTGATCGACACGCTCGAATGTGCAGTTACCTGGGATCAGATGCCAAAAGTGCATACACATGTGCGCAAGTTCGTCAAAAGCCATCCCAGAACTGTTTGTATGACACACCTTTCACACGCTTATCCGCAGGGCGCTAACCTTTACTTCATTTTTATCGCCAAAACCACAGATATTGATGAATATCTGAAATTACAGTATGGCATCTTACAGGCTGTCCAGGAATCCGGTGCGGCCATGAGTCACCATCATGGCATTGGAAAACAGACCGGTCCCTGGCTGGAAAAACAGATCGGTTCCGGGAACATGGATATCCTGCGCGTATTGAAACGCCATTTTGACCCGGAAAACATCATGAACCCAGGCGGCACACTGGGACTGGATATGAGTGAAGAACAGCGTGAAAAACGCTGGGGATTTCGGAATATGCAGGAAAGATCTGATTAAAAAATTCTGATCAATAATCCCTAAAAGTCTGATTCACCGGGTTGCCAGTTGGTTTGCTCCGCCCATTCTTCTGCGGCCAGATAGATCAGATCTACAGCGGGGTCTTTGACCTCCGGGTACATATAGGGGTCAGCCAGATGTTCGGACAGCATGCGCTTCAGACGGGCGTAGGCTTCCGCGGTTTGGGGGTGTGCGCGCAGGTAATCGCGAAACAGCAAGGGGTAGCGCTGGTTAGCTCGTCCGGGTACGCGCACGTGGGTGTGGGTGCGGCGTTGATTGATCGGTGGATGAAAATACATTTTTTCCCAATGTTGTGGATGCTCATCCAGACCAGGGGGTATATGGTCACCCAGATTTCCTTCGGATAATGAGTACCCCATTTTCGCCATGGCATTTACCACATCCTGGTTTAATGCCAAAACCGTAATTTGAATATCAATCACATCTTTTGCAGCCAAACCCGGCACTGCTGTGGATCCGATATGGTCAATGCGTAAGGCGAAATCACCCAGTCCTTCGCGCAGTTGGCTGGCGATTTGGGCAAATTCCTGCGGCCAGCTTTCTTTGTAATCAACGATCTGGTATTGAGAATGTGTCATTTAAACCTTCCACTATTCCGGATCGAGACCGATAATTTCGTTGCGGATGGTCTTTTCCATTGGCCAGAGCGCATGGTTTGTATTCGCCAGCAGGGTGATTTGCAGATTATCATCCGGGAAATATCCCGAATAAAATTCAACACCCGGGTCCTCCCCGACCAGCGAGAAACATGTCCCGCCAGCATATGGATCCATCCAGACACCATAACCATACTGACCGGAGGATTCAGGACTGGTTGGAACATGCCGGGTTGTCATTCGGTCCAGCATCTCTGCATCAAAATAAGTGCGGGAAAACAAAGCTTTCCAAAAGCGTCCCATATCCGCTGCTGTAGTGTAGACGCCCCCATCTCCATGTCCAATCACCGGAATGGAGAATAAATTCGATCGCCAGGTTCCGTCCGCGTCCATCATATATCCTGTCGCGCAATGGGCAGGCAGGCAATCACTGGAGAAATACCCCGAAGATCGCATCCAGGCCGGTCCAAAGATCTTCTCTTCGATATATGTCTGAAAGCGCATACCTGTGATCTTCTCAACCACCAGCCCCAGCAAAACAAATCCCATATTGTTGTACCCAAAGCGCTCCCCGGGTGTAAACTTCATCTCCTTATCCCGGATCAAGGGAATAAAATCCAGGGCTGAGCGCATCTGATAAACCGGTACCTCCCGCCAGCAGGCTTCATAATCTGATTCGGTTTCCTCATCAAAGTAATCCGGAATACCGCTGGTATGCGTCAGCAAATGCGCGATGGTCACGCCTGGATCGAGTTTTGGCAGGATATCCAGAATCATTGCAGCAACCGGTTGTTCGAAGGATAGCAGACCGGCTGAGACCAGTTGGCAAATTGCTGTGGCGGTAAAAATTTTACCACCGGAGGCGATCCCAAAGCGGGTGTTGAGTCGATTGGGAAGTTGATCACTGCGATTGGCTAACCCATAGGCGTGCGAAAAAATCGGGGTATCCTGATGGGAAACGTGAATCACACCACTGAATGGAATTTGTCTGTGTTGTTCCTCAACGGCAGCGTTTAAGGTAGCAAAATTCAATTCACTCACAGAACACCTCTGTGTTGCGATCATTCACTGTCCTAGATATTGAAACGAATATTCAGGATGTCTCCATCTTTAACAACATACTCTTTGCCTTCAAGGCGTAATTTCCCTTTGGCTTTGACTTCATTCATCCCGCCAAAGGCGATCAGATCATCATAGGCAACGACTTCTGCCCGAATGAATCCTTTCTGTAAATCCGTGTGAATAACCCCGGCAGCTTCGGGTGCCAGCGCGCCATTCCGCACGGTCCAGGCGCGGCACTCATCCGGACCCACGGTAAAGAAGGAGTGCTGCCCCAGCAGATCATACGAATACTTGATCATGCGATTCAGGCTCAACTCGGTAATCCCATATTCTGCCATGAACATTTCGGCATCTTCCGGGGGTAGTTTAGCCATGTCCATTTCCAGCTTCCCCTGCAAATCAACCACCAGACTGTGCTGATGGGGATAATCCATTTTCGGTGCGGTCATTCCTTCCGCCAGATTCAACAGCAGCATCACTGGTTTAAGGGTTAAGAAACCAAAACCGGAAAGACTGGCGATTTCATCCTCACTCATTCTCATATCTCGTAGCGGAATCTCTTCATTTAAGGCAGTCTGCATTTTTTCAAACAACTGGATATCACGATCAATGCTGGCTTTATCCCGCCCGGCTCCTTTGCGACGTTCATCCGCCAGGCGCTCCAGCTTGCGTTCCACAAAGATCAGGTCATTGATGATGAATTCGCTGTCCATCATATGCAGATCGCGCACCGGATCCACCGAGCCTTCCTGATGGGGTACATTGTCATCTTCAAAGCAGCGCAGCACGTGAATGAAGCCATCCATCTGCGTGAGTTGGTTGAGCAGACTACCCGAGATGCCACTCTTACCAGCACTGCCATCCAGACCAGCTATATCCACATAGGTGATCTTGGCATAGATGGTCTTTTTCGGGTTGAACATGGCCGAAAGTTTATCCACCCGCGGATCGGGCACATCCACAACAGCGGTATTAACCTGAACGCGCCCTGCTGAGATTCCGGTGGGGATATCTCCCCGCGTGACAGCATTAAAAATGGTGGTTTTTCCAGTTTGGGGTAACCCGATGATTCCTAAACGCATATGAATGATTTCCTTGACCCTTCCGAGTTTTTTAGATATACTCTGCACTATCCAAGAGCCGGAGTGGCGGAACAGGCAGACGCGCACGACTCAAAATCGTGTACCTTCGGGTATGTGGGTTCGATTCCCACCTTCGGCACACAGCGATTATATCATAGGCGTCACACCAGAAAAAAGTTGGCAAAAGCAGCCAGCTTTTTTGTTTTTCAAGCTGGAACTTCTCTAAATAATATAGCAGGTGCGGATATCCTGATTCAAAGCGTACGCAATGGCATCCAGTTGCTCACGGCTCTGGGCGGTAAAAGGTACAGTGACCGCCAGATATTTATTTTTAGTGCTCACCCTGGAGGAGACCTTCCCCAACTCAATGACCCCACACGCATGCATTGTATCAATCACAAACTGCTGATAATCACCGCGATCTTCTCCAATCACTTTGATGGAGAAGGGACATGGAAACGCTAAATTTTGATCTTCTGGCTGCATTATTTATCCTGAATAACAAAATTTTTCACTCAATTTCAGAATAATATCACAAGTAGCAATAAATGTATCATCTCAATAAATCGGGTGACCCCTGGTTATTGAAACGACACCAATAAATCAACTAAGTGGAAGTGTTGTTAAGCAAGTGTTACTTTCAGAAAAAGTAGTGAACGATGTTTGAGCGGTTAAGCCATTATAGAGCACTTCAACGGTGGCATTCATATTTCGAGGTAACCAAACACCCACGAATCCATTCTCCATGGTCGTCATATCAGAATTGATGATCACATTTCCTTTTCCATCAGTAATAATCACCTTCACTGTCTGATTGACCAGTTCACCCTGGCAGGAGGATAAACTATGTGTTCCGCAGGGATGGGTTTGAGTGATGTATGGCGCGAATGAGAGATAGAATTTATCTGCGGGTAAAGCTAATTTAATTTCGTCCGAATTGTCACGAAGAATCAGGTATTCACCGGTAATGCTGGCACCAAGACCAACAGGATCAGATTTTGTACTGTCGAGGGAATAAACAATCTCCTCTACAGATAAGCCATTCAACCCATATTTCTCCAGAAAAGCAGCTTCCGTTTTTTTGCCTGATTTATTAATTTGAATAGCACCCAATGTGATCGCAAATGCAGCAATGATGATAAAAATTAACAAACCTCGAGATTTTTTCATTAGAATTGATCCTTTTCTTTTTTTGTTATTTTTCTAATTATTTTTAAAATAGGTTTTTTCTGATTTTCACAAACGCTGTGTGCGCAACAATTGGGCATTGATTGCAACAATGATGGTACTGAAGGACATCAATAGCGCACCAATGGCAGGGGAAAGCAATATACCCCAGGGTGCCAATATCCCAGCGGCTAATGGGATCGCCACCACATTGTATCCAGTAGCCCAAATCAAATTCTGCCGCATCTTACGATAGCTTACCCGGCTAAGTTTTATGATTTTGACCACATCCATAGGGTTAGATTTCACCAGGATGATCCCTGCGCTCTCCACAGCTACGTCTGTACCACCACCAATGGCGATGCCTACATCTGCGCGTGTAAGAGCTGGAGCGTCATTTACACCATCGCCCACCATTGCTACACGTAGTCCTTGCTTTTGTAACTCAACCACCTTCTGATCTTTGTTCTCAGGTAATACCTGTGCAAAATATGTGTCAATTTCCAATTCCTCTGCTACCGACTTGGCGACAGCTTCGCTATCACCAGTCAACATGGCAACTTTAACACCCATATTGTGCAAGTGTTGGACAGCTTTATGACTTTCCGGGCGAATTACATCAGCTAATGCAAAGGAAGCCATTGGCTTACCGTCTTGAATCAGATGAACCACACTGTGCCCTTTTGCGCTGGATGCCTGCTCAAACTGATTGAGCGATTCCGGAAGTGATAAATTCAACATTTCAAGCAGGCGGGGCCCACCGACATAGATCTCACGATTATCCACTTTAGCTCGAATACCACGACCTTTGATTGCTTCAAACTCCTTTACCTCAGGTAACTTTAGCTTCTTCTGCTGTGCGGATCTTCGAATTCCTTGTGCAATCGTATGTTCTGAGTCGCCTTCCACTGCAGCAGCCAATGCCAAACTCTCATCGGGGTTGATGTTACTTACTGTTTTGATCTTCACTACCCCGAAGCGACCTTCAGTAAGCGTACCAGTTTTGTCAAAGATGACAATATCAATCTCTCGCGCAGATTCCAAAGCCAATCGGTCGCGTACCAAAATACCATGGTTAGCGCCTAGTGCAGTGGTGATCGCTACAACCAATGGAATAGCCAGCCCTAAGGCGTGGGGACAGGCAATAACGAGAACTGTAGCTACCCGCTTGATTACCTCCACGTTAAATCCAACTCCAATCGTCCATGCAATGGCTGTAACCATGGCAGAACCTAGAGCGATATAAAACAACCAACCAGCTGCTTTATCCGCCAACAATTGAGAGCGACTTTTCGATAGCTGGGCTTGTTGAACCAGGCGCATGATGCCTGCCAGTGCTGTTTGATCACCTGTAGCGGTAACCCGAACACGCAGGCTACCTTCACCGTTTATCGAACCTCCTATCACCTTTTCACCAATTTTTTTGTCGACCGGTTTGGATTCGCCGGTGATCATTGCTTCATTAACAGAAGATTCACCTTGCTCTACCACACCATCAGCAGGGATGCTTGACCCAGGGCGTATCAGCACCAGGTCGTCTGATTGAAGTTCGGAGACAGATACCTGTTTAGTCTGACCATCCGGATAAATCCGCTCAGCCGTGTCTGGCATAAGTTTCGCCAGGGCATTCAACGCACCGGAAGCCTGTCGTACGGATCGCATCTCGATCCAATGTCCCAGCAGCATGATATCAATTAAGGTTACCAATTCCCAAAAAAAGTCTTCCTGGTTTGCCATGAATAATGTTGCCAAACTATAGACAAATGCAACCAGGATAGCCAAAGAGATCAGCGTCATCATACCTGGTTTGCGATTGCGAATTTCGGGAATTGCCATCTGGATGAAGGGCGCACCACCAAAGAAAAAGACAATCACCGAGAAGAATGGAGCAAGCCAATCTGAAGCAGGGAAAGCCGGCATGGAAAACCCCAACAACATCTGGAGACCTTGACTATAAAGCAGCACCGGCACTGAAAGTACCAGCGACACCCAAAATTTCCTTTTGAACATCTGCTCGTGTCCAGAATGATCAACATGGGCACTCTTACCTTTGTGTTCATGATGTTCTTCATTTATATCGTCCTTGTGAATCATCACAAGGTTTTCAGGTTTTTGAGGTTGATGACCCGGGTTGTGGTTTTTTGACATCTGATGATGCATATCATCATTATGTTCAATATCATTTTTCAGCAATTGGAAATTTCCTTTCTTTTGTAATCTGTTGAGCTCATTTTGACTTTTTTCAGCTAGTGGATATCTTTCAACATCAAATTGTATTGTTCCTGGTTGATTTCTCCTCTTGCATATCTTTCGTCTAAGATTTGCTTTGCAGTTGTAGAGTTCGCTTTTGAACTTGAATCGTTAGCATTGAACAAACCTTTTACCAGTAAAACTGCAAGGACAATGATCAAGACCCAAAAAATGAACATACCTCCAAACATACCGAATCCTCCCATCATAATTCACCTACCTTGTTCCCAGATCGGTTAAAAGATTTAAGTACTCATCACGAGAGATTTCACCTTTCGCATAACGCGCTTTGGCAATTTCCATGGCTGATGAGGTTTCTTTATTTTGTGAACCTCGATTGTTGTTATTTACTTCTTTTACGATCCAGATTACAAAGAATACGATTCCGATTATCAATCCAATTGAAAGCACCAGATTGATAATCAATCCAATCCAGCCATAATTTCCATACCAATATCCCATCATTAGATCCAATCCTTTCTTACTTCACTTACATGAATGATTTATTCTCATATTCAAATCTTAACAAAGAAGGATGAAGGAAAATTCAAGGCAATGAATTTCCCCATCTACCACCCATCATTGAGTTGTAACGGTTCTCAAAGCTGGAGCTTTCCGGGTTGTTCCAGCCATAGGCGCCATGGCAACCTCCGAAATCGCTATAGTCGCCTGACCACATGGATTCCATGCGCTGATCCATCCACTCAGCTTGCTCCTGGGTTAACTCGCCAGCGTCTACCGCTGCTTGCAGGGCTTGATCGTGTGCGACCAGCAGCGCTTGTTGGAATTGCTCAGCGGTAAAACCTTCTGCCTGTGCGATCTGCCAGGGTGTTTCACCAGCTTGTATACGGTCAGCGACGTCCTCAGGACTCAGGTTGAGTGCATCCGCTAATCCGGTGACCATGTACTCATACATAGCGGTATCGTATCCAGCGCCCAGCATGCCATAACCATAGCCGCCCATCATACCCTGTCTATAACCATAGCCTCCCATCATGTCCTGGTCGTAAGGTCCATAATTGTTATTAAGATTCCTGGCGAATACTGTTCCAGACCAGGCGAAGGCTGCGACACCTAAAACTGCTACAATAAGTAAACTCATTAAAATCCATTTTTTCATTTTTTCTCCTTATTTTCCTGGAAACAGCGTTTCCTTGTTGTTGGTTATAGGATAATTCTTTACCTTGAAGCAATGTTGAAGGCATTGTAAAGTTATGGTAAAGATTTTTTACTGATGAAAAAATGTATTTGGTTACTTATGAATAGGAATCAAGAAAGAAAAAGTACTGCCTTTTCCTTCTCCATCACTTTCGGCCCATATTCGCCCCTGATGAGCTTTTACCAAAGCCCTGGCAATTGTTAACCCAATGCCACTTCCCCCACTGGCTCTTGCTCTGGATTTATCCGTACGATAAAAACGATTAAATATATTGGGTAGTTGTTCTGCAGAAATCCCAATGCCGGTATCTGAAACAGAAAAAAGAAGGTTGGATTTTTCCCTATGGACTTTGATTAACACGCGCCCTCCGCCCGGGGTATATTGCAAAGCATTTCCGACCAGATTGGTTAAGACTTGAATGATTCGATCCTTATCAACCAGAATTTCGGGTAGATTTGGTTCTATATCCAACTCTAGTTTTATATGATGCTCATCGAATTGAAATTCAAAATTTCTCTGAATCGTTTCCATGATAATGGAAGGTGAAATCGTCGTGAATTCTAACTGGAAAGCTCCGGATTCCACCTGGCTGAGTTCCTGAAGATCATTTACCAACCGTTGCAGGCGATTGATTTCTGTGTGGATTTGCTGATAAGTTTCCGGCTCGGCTGTGAAGACACCATCCATTAACCCTTCTAAATAACCCTTAACCGCTGTTAATGGGGTCCTTAATTCGTGGGTTACATCACCAATCAACTGACGACGCATAGTTTCAGTCTTTTCTAATTTCTCAGCCATTTGATTAAAACTAAGTGCTAATTGATCCAGTTCATCAACCTGATCTGATTGCAGCCTGCCTGGAATTCTCAGCCTTTCCTCATATTCTCCCTCAGCGATACGATGGCTGAGTTTCATCATCCGTTGGATCGGTGTGACCACCTGGCGACTGATGAAAAAGCTGGCGAGTACAGCGGCTATGAGCGCTGCAATTGCCGCCAGGGAGACTGCCTCAGAAACGGCTGCTGAATAGTTGGTAAATAAATCCATCTCCATTGACTCAGAGTTTCCCATCATGACACTCATTTGGGATAAATGTCTTTCAAATGCAGCCGGAATTGATAAGTTGGCTGCGGTGACGAGAACCAGGACTCCAACCATTACAACAACAACGTAGGATAAAAATAATTTCGATGCAAGATGAGTTCTGATAAATTTCAACATGGGATTTCCTATTTATCCTCAAAACGATAACCAACACCCCGGATCGTCTCAATCAATTCATTATTCCCTAATTTTTGTCGAATGTGACCGATATGAACGTCTACCACTCTGGTATCTCCATAATAATCATATCCCCATACTTTTTCCAACAATTGTTCCCTTGTTAATACCATGCTTTGATGCTGAGCAAGCACAAGTAACAGGTCGAATTCTACTGAGGTAAGGTCTATCAGTTGCTCTTCAACCCAGACCCGTCGTGCTGATATATCTATTTTTGTGTGAGCGAAATTTATAATTTGAGGGTCAGTACTCATCAATGGTGAAGTTTGAATACGCCTCAACGCCGCTTTAATTCGGGCGATCAACTCGCGCGGGCTGAACGGTTTGGTCAGATAATCATCCGCTCCGACAGAAAGGCCGACGATCTTGTCCGTTTCCTCTGTTCGAGCGGTCAGCATAATCACATAAACATCGGATTCCTGTCTCAAATGAGCGAGCAGCTCCATTCCATCCATGCCAGGAAGCATAACATCCAGAATGATGATATCTGGTTGATAGGAAAGAGCAGTGGACAAACCGGAGGAACCATCCATGGCTGATTTAAAATCAAACCCTTCCGCTTTAAGATAAGCACTGATAACGGTATGGATCGAAGGTTCATCGTCAATAATGAGAATTTTTGTGGGTGACATATTCATCCTCGCTCTTTCAGGGTAGCGATTCATTTTGGAATCTGTTTTCTAATTTATATGCTAAATCATACCCAAATAAAGGGGTTTTGTATACGCAATTGTTTTTAAGCGTGAAAATTTAAGATGACATGCAAGGCAGAGATTGGGAATCTACTGATGTTATGCACTGGGGATGGATTGGCTGGGGGGATTGGCGGTGACGGAGTTTGGGGAGGTGGTGCGGTTGGAGGGGTGGGAGTGGAGGGGTAGTACTCGATTGAAAAATGGAATCAGATGCATTATAAAATGCTTTTAAAATATCAGGTCTGAATTCTTTCTTTGATGCAAAATGTAAAGCAAAATCTTCTAGTTGATTTGAAATATAAATTTTTATATTTAGCGGAAATCAACCCGCGGTGTTACATCTGACTCAGAATGGTCAAGTTGCATATCAAGTATTAAGTGGTAAACCCCTTAAGGAAAATGAATTTGATAAGCTGATGAGACATCATTCTTCACCAGAACACACCATTCTTAATATTCAGGCGGGGGAAATCCTGGTAGACGAAGGTTACAAAATCCGAGGACGAGCACAGTCTATCAATCTATCCAACGGTGAAACATACATCCCTGATATTATTGCTGTTGATCACAAAACGGGTGAGGTAATATTCATCGAGGTGGAGCGGGATGTAAGTAAAGATCATATTTCCAGAAAAACGAATGGGATTTATCAGAAAGACGTCGCATGACTAAAAAAGTTGCAAAAAGACTATTGTTTTTTGAAGAGTCCCATCCAAACTCTGTAGCCATTTTTGGGCGTAAGGGATACTCGCGGCGAAATAAATACCCATAATGGGCGTAGTCATTTCGGAGAACGCTCAACACGTGCAACCATTGTCCTAGAAATAAATCATTCACATGATAACTATTTCTAGCAATAGTCTTTTTATCCTTTTCTTGAAGATTGCCAAAATATTTAGAAAGAACCAATTCCTGCAGAAATATTTTATGTGTGATAAATTCCCTCAAAATTTAGTACTCTGCCAGATTCAGGCACCGATCAACGGTCTCTAATAATCTCGCTGAGGGTTGTTTGATTTCGATCGTTGGAAGTGCTAGGTATTCCAGCAGCGCCTCAAAAAGAAGGTTCATTGTAAGCGAAACCTACGTAAAGACGTGGATGTATACGTTGGTATTACCATCGGAGGGCAATAATCTGCTGATGTCTGTACAATAAATTTCGGTGGCTTTGCGATTCATATCCGTGGAGCAAACTCACGCAGTAATACGGAATCGTAAGAGCATCTGTCACATCTTCAAGCATCGAACCGACGCAGCAATCTGCGCGGTATTCAAAAAGAGAATAAACTTACACAACTTACTATATTCACGGTTTACGCAATACAGCATAGAGGGTATAGTCTTTTTCCAGAAAGTTGTAGCCAAAAGTCATACCGGATTGAGGTTTGTTCTCAAACATCAGTCCCTGGAAAATCACCAAAGGTTTGGAACCATGACCCGCCCGACTGTATGGCAGGCCATTGTGAAAATATCCAGAAGATGAAGTTTTAGTAATCATCACGTTTCCTCTTATCGTTTAGATCGCCCAACAGCGGATACCGCAGATAGAATTGGAAGGCTAATGTCAAAGATGAGAAATAACACCCTCCCCGCCGACAGCATGACCGTATTGAAGAAATGGCCCAAGAGCCAACTGCCTGGCAGCCAGAACGCCATCAACACCAAAGGCCAGGGCCACAACCCGGAGACAAATCGCCAGCCCAATCCACCCGGCTTTACTGGCGTTTTAATGCGGCTGGACATGAAAGCAGCCACCAATCCAATAAAGACCGGCACGAATCCACCGCCAACCAAAAGTGCCAGCAGAGATAAACCCCCGAGCATTAGTGCACCATTCGCACGCCAGGAAAATGCAGCCGCCCATACAACCAACAACAACCCGACCATAACAGCGGCGATGCCGGTGATGAACAGATTCGGAATCAACGACATAGCCGGGAAGCATGCATGCCAGACCATTTCCGGTTGGCAGGGCGGGCCGATGGCATTGAACATCAGTCCTCCAGGGGCGTGGTCACCCTGCGAAATCTCAAAAATTCCGTGCTGGATGGCAATTAATCCGGCATAGATTCCGAGGAAGGAGGAGGAGATGCGTAGTGAGTTATTCATAAGGTTACAAAAAACCAAAGACCTGGGAAACATAATTGGGTGTCAAATTCCATGGGAGCTACGTGAGAAGACGCGATTAATCTCGTGCTTCACTTGCGTCATGAGCGCTAGCAGCATAAACAGAAAGCGGTAGCGAAGTTATAATACATCCTGAATTCCACGTCAACATAAAATCACTATCAATTTTTCCTAATTGGTAAAGGAATTTTGGAAATATTGTCTATAGTATAGCATTTTCGGGGGAACCTTACCTCGAATTTTTCAATTGTTCCATTTTTTCTCTTCTTCGCTTGTCTTAATTGTGTAGATACAATATAAGCTTGATATTACTGGAATTTTTTATCTTCTCATTGTATACTTTTTAAATTCAGGAAGAGTCAGCATCAGCGACATTCCATTTGATAAAATCAAAGATTTTGAGGATAGCACATGAAAGCATCAGTCTCACAACAAGAATTGGCACATGGCTTAAGCACCGTTTCACGCGCCGTTTCACCCCGCAGCACATTACCTGTTTTGGCAAACGTTTTGATTGCAACCGATGAAGGACGCATCCGTCTCTCGGCCACCAATCTCGAATTAGGCATCTCCTGCTGGATCACAGCGACTGTGGAAGAGGAAGGTTCCATCACCATCCCTGCGCGCATTATTTCCGATCTGGTGAGCACCTTGCCCAATGATCGGGTTGAAATGTTGCTGAACGATCGCACGCAGACGCTCAATGTCCGTTGTGGGACAAACAGTACCGATATCAAAGGAATTGATGCGCAGGAATATCCTCCCATGCCATTGCCTGAAAAGTCCGGTGGGGTAGAGCTGAATGTTGCCGACCTCAAAGAAATGATCCAACAGGTTGCTTTCGCAGCCTCGTCCGATGAAGCCCGCCCGGTTTTACAGGGTGTGCTGACACAAATCGAAGGCAGCACCATCACCATGGCTGCCACCGATGGTTTCCGCATTTCGGTACGTTCCTCCACGGTTACCAATCCTTCAGACAAATCCATTTCGGTCATCATTCCAGCGCGCGCTATGAATGAGCTGGCCAGGATCGCTGCCAATGGGGATGCGACTGTCAGCATGAGTGTTCCGGATGGCAGAGGACAGGTTATTTTCAACCTGAAAGATGCTGAGCTCGTTTCCCAATTAATTGAAGGCAATTTCCCCGATTACAAAGTGATCATCCCGCGCAGTTACAAAACGCATACTGTGGTTTCCACACCCAGCTTCCAAAAGGCCTGTCGCCAGGCTGAAATTATTGCGCGCGATGGCAACAATATTATCCGCATGCATATTCAACCCAGGATGGAAGGCCCTGGCATTGTGGAAATATCGGCAACATCGGAAGAAACAGGCAACTCCGAGGTTCAGTTGGATGCAAACATTGATGGGGATGGCCTGCTGATTGCATTCAATGTGCGTTATTTACGTGAAGTATTGGATGTGGTTAAAACCCCGAGTGTTGCCCTTGAAACCAATGCCAACAACACACCCGCCACCATTAAACCCATTGGAGAAGATGAATTCACGCATGTCATCATGCCCATGCATTTGGGGTAAAGATCAATAAGCATCTCGATACCCAGTTATCTATTGTGAATAAAGTCGTTAAAAAACAAAAAATCTGGTCAGGGATGAGGTATTAAGAATGGCATCCAATTCCAATTCCACGGACCGCTTATTAACCATCTACCTGGCTTTGGGACAATATCCTATTCTCAGCGGTAGAATACGGGCCAGGATGCGTCGCCTGATGTTTGAGCGCGGTGTGATTCAACCCCAGGCTTTTGAAGCCCGCGTACGTGAAATGGCGATCCGCTCGCAGGAACGCGAGGGGTTAATCGATCCATATAATGAAGAAGCCTCGGAAGTATGGGATACACGTATACAACGCATCCGTGATCAGCTCACCGATTTACTGTTCAGTCATCAGGTTGCATTCGATGAGTTCGAACGCATTACCAATGAAGTTCTCTCAGAACGCGGCATTGTCCAACAGGATCACCTGCTTTCTGTTAATCCGGAATTAGCGCCTCAGGAAATCGTCTTCGAACAGGCCATGATGTTCGAAAAATTGAATCCTGAGGATCGCGCCCGTTATGAAGCCAGAATGCATGAGGCAAAAGTTGTTTTGATCCGCAACCTGATCAGCGATCAATTGCAATATATCAACATTGCCAAAGAATGGTTCACGCTGGGGGATTTGCTCGAGATCCGCAAACGCAAAATTGGTGCCGGAAAAATTGGTGGCAAAGCAGCCGGCATGCTTCTGGCGCATCGCGTGTTGGCAGATACAAAAGAGTTCAACCTGAGCGCCTGTATGAGCCCACCAGAATCCTATTACATCGGATCGAATGAAATTTACACATTCATGACCATTAATAATCTTACACACTGGAACGATCAAAAGTACAAAAGTGAAGAGGAAATGCGGGCGGAATATCCTGCGATTGTGCGTGAGTTTCAGGCGGGAGAGTTTCCACCTGATATCCTGGATCGACTTACTGCAATCCTGGAAAAAGTTGAAAAACAACCCATGATTGTGCGCTCTTCCAGCCAACTGGAAGATAATTTTGGCACCTCCTTTGCAGGCAAATATGACAGCGTCTTTCTACCCAACCAGGGGTCTTTGGATCAAAACCTGAAAGACCTGACCCGGGCAGTCGCTACGATTTACGCATCCACACTCAATCCGAATGCACTGCTCTACCGGAGAGCACGCGGTTTGCAGGATTACGATGAACGCATGGCTGTCCTCATTCAGGAGGTTCAGGGGAACCGTTTTGGAAAATATTACTTCCCGCATGGAGCGGGGGTTGCCTTCAGCCGCAATACCTACCGTTGGGCACCGCAAATTCGGGCTGAAGATGGTTTTGTGCGCCTGGTGTGGGGTCTGGGAACCCGCGCGGTGGATCGGGTGGGGAATGATTATCCACGCGTAATTGCCCTATCGCACCCCATGCTGCGCCCTTCCACCATACCAAAACTGATCCGGCGATATTCACAACAATATGTGGATTTACTTGATTTGGAAGAAAATGTGTTCAAATCTTTGCCCATTCATGCTGTACTGGATTCGAGCTACAAACCCTTGCGGTATATCGCACAATTAGCGCAAGGTGGCGATTTTCAACCCATTCGTAGCCGCATCATTGATGGAGACCCCAAAAATCTGGTTGTAACCTATGATGAGTTTCTCAAGCGCACCAATTTTGCCGAAACGATGCGGGAAATGCTGACAGCGCTCGAGCATGCTTATAAACTGCCTGTGGATGTGGAATTCACCATTACCATCGAAGAGCCGGAATTGGGGAAGCCAGAGATTTGCATCAGTGTGGTGCAATGCCGGCCACAGGCGCAGTTAATGTCATCCGCTGAAGTGAAAATCCCAAAAAAGATTCCTGAATCGGATCTTATCTTTGACACTCATTTTGTGGTACCGCATGGTGAGATTCAGAGAATTACCCACGTAATTTATGTGCCCCACGAAACCTATTTCTCCTTGCCAACCAACAATGACCGCTTCAATCTGGCCAGGGCGATTGGTCGCCTCAACAGAGCGCTGGAAGGAGAAGTCTTCATCTGTGTTGGTCCTGGACGCTGGGGGAGTTCAAATGCCGATCTGGGTGTGCCGATCGACTATGGTGATATTTATAATTCACGCGCATTGATTGAATTAGCCGGTGAACATTTCGGTTTGCCTCCAGAGCCATCCCTGGGAACACACTTCTTCCAGGACCTGATAGAATCTCAGATTTATCCATTGGCAATCCCGCTGGATGAAGGTCAGAATATGATCAATGAAGAATTCTTTGAAGGTACCCCCAACCATGTCTCCGATTTTATTGATCTTGATCCAAATTTGAAGGATTCTCTACGCTTAATCCAGGTCAGTGAATATCGACCCGAACACCAAATTCGCGTCTTGATGAATGATGATGACAGCCGGGCAGTTGGGTATCTGGTACCAGAGGCTTTTGATTAGCTAAAAATTCTGTGTTCAGGTTTTAAATTCGCTTATTCATTGATTTCAAATGCGTCAGCTTCATCTTCAATATGGGGTTGATCCTTTTCAGGCAAAATTTCCTCTTCCAGGCTATGGGTCGTCAATTTGTAATGGCCATGCAAATCATCCTGGACGGTTCCTTTCCATAAAGGCACACCATCGAAGTACGCAGCGCGTCCCAGCATGTGAGCAGCTACCGGTGCAGTCACAAAAAGAAACGCTATCAGTGCAATTGCACGGGTATAAATCGCAAACTCATTAAAATGAATGGCAGCGCCCAACACCATCAGACCCGTACCCAGTGTTCCAGCCTTCGCGGTGGCGGACATTCGCAGGAAAAGATCAGGCATCCGCAGCAAACCAATCCCGGCGACCAGCACAAGGAATGAACCCAGAAGAAATATTCCCAGAATGATGTATTCAATCATGGCTACACCCGCCTTTCAAGATAATAAGCAAAAGCCACTGTTCCCAGGAAAGTAATAATTGCCAGGATGATGGAAACATCCAGAAAACTGGGTTGATTGTAAAGAACGGCGTATGCGACAAAAAAACCAATCGCCATGATCGAAATCAGATCCAGAGAAATGATCCGATCCGGTAAATGCGGGCCTTTTGCCAGGCGGATGAAAGCAGAAATGAACCCAATTCCCAAAAAAGAAAAAACAAAGTACCAGAGAACATCAACAATCATTCAAGAATCTCCCGGATGCGGCGTTCATAGTTTTGCTTTATGTCATCCACAAATTTTTTTGGATCATCCAGATCATACACATGCACATACATCATATGTTTATTGGAGGATATATCCAGACTGAGGGTTCCTGGCGTAAGTGTGATCAAATTTGCCAGAAGCACAATGCCCACTTCACTTTTCAGGTCCAAAGGTACAGCTACGACCGCTGGTCTCAATTTGGGGCGGGGAGAAAGAATGGTAATTGTCAATCGAAAATTGGAAACGATTATCTCCCACAGGAAAAAGAGACTAAACTCAATCACTAACGGGACTTCTTTGAAGTATTTCTGGTTTCTGGGAGGTTTCTGGAATAACCACAAAATGAAATAACCCAGCACAAAACCAAACAACAAATAAGGTGGGTCGAAATTGCCCATTAATGCACTCCAGGCGAGTGCCAACAATACATTTAATAGTAACTGGCTCATCGCACCAACCCCAGAACAGCGCTGATATATTGCGTTGGATCCATCAATTGAGCCGCAGCCAGTTGGCACACTTCAAAAATTGGGTTGGCTAACAAACCTAATAATAAAGAAAACACCACGATGGTAATGCTGGGCACCCATCTCCACACAGAAACCGGTTTTTGCTGATCAGCATACTGCGGATCCTTTGGTGGTTTCCAGTAGGCTTCATTCCAGACCTTGGTCATTGAAAATAATGTCATCAGGCTCACGACCAGTGCTAACCCAATAATGAAGTACTGTTTGCTTTCCAGACCAGCGATGATCAAACCCAATTTCGCAAAGAATCCAGAGAATGGCGGTAAACCGGCTACTGAAAGAGCGGGTAGCAGGAACAACATCGATAATCCAACACGGTTCTTATACAATCCGCCAAGTTTCTTTAAGTCGAACGAACCCTGAATGGATTCGACCATCCCGGCTGAAAGAAAGAGCGCTGTTTTTGCCAGAATAATATGCACCAGGAAATAGATGCTGGCGGCGACGGCATATTCGGTAAAAAGTCCCAGACCCATGAAAATATAGCCGATCTGGCTGATGATATGGAAAGATAGCAGACGCCGTATATCCGTTTGTGAAGCAGCTCCCAACACACCGGTCAGCATGGTGAACCCTGCAGAGATTAAAATGATGGTGTGTGTGTATTCACTTTCAAATGGGAACAACAACGTGAAGAAGCGGATCAGGGAATACATTCCAACTTTTGTCAATAAAGCTGAAAACAGGGCTGTTATGGTAACGGGTGGCGTGTGGTAGGAAGCCGGAAGCCAGAAGAACAGGGGAAAAATCGCCGATTTGATACCAAATGCCACCAGGAAGAGAACGGCAATCACGGTTACCTGTCCGGAAGTTTGCACAGCCTGCAGACGTAAAGCGAGATCTGCCATATTAAGGGTGCCTGCCAGATTATAGGTTAATCCAATAGCTGACAGAAATAGTGTCGATGCCAGCAAGTTGAGAATTACGTATTTGACCGCCCCTTCAATTTGCGTGCGTTCTCCACCCAGAGCGATCAACACAAATGAGGACATTAACATAACCTCAAACCAGACATACAGGTTGAAAAGATCACCCGTGCAGAGAGAGCCATTCACACCCATCAATAAAAATTGGAAAAGGGGGAAATATCCGTATTTTCGGCGCGCCAGATCGATGCCACTGAAACTATAGATTGCCAGCAGGAATGCGACGATGGATGTTGTTAATAACATGATTGCGCTGAAAAGATCCACCACCAGAGAAATGCCAAAAGGAGCCGGCCAATCCCCAACCTGAACAACCTGAATGCCTTCCCGATAAACCACAAAGAAGATATTGATATTCACGATCATCAATAAGCCCGTGCTGATGATCGAAAGGGCACGTTTTACCCGTTGGTTCTCCCAGAAAAAAACAGTAATAATGGCAAATATCAGTGGAATGAGGATCGGATAGATGATCATATGATTTCATCCTCCAGATCGCTCAGTATTTCTTCCGATTCACAGGGGATGTCCGTGCAGTGCATGTTATCCAGATCACCAGTTCCGGTTACTGCATACACTCTCCGGATCAACACCACAGCAAAGGCTGTTACACCAAAACTGATCACAATGGCAGTTAAAATTAATGCCTGAGGAACTGGATCGGCATATTCAGCGGGAATCCCCATTACCGGATCGATTAATGGTGGGGCTCCACGCATCAATGGTGCTGCATTGAACAAGAGCAGGTTGGCGGCATATCCTAACAGCAGAATGCCCACCAACACTTTCACCATGCTGCGTCGTAAGATCATGAAGATCCCTGCGGCAAATAACACACCTGCGGCGATGGCCATTAAGATCAGCATGCTACTCATCCTCCGCAAATTCTAACAAAATCCAGACCACCACCCCAATCACCAGAACATAAACACCCAGATCAAACAGGGTAGGTGTGCCAATTTTACCCAATACAGGCAATGGTGTTTCAATCCACATACCGGTCATAAAGGGTTTTTCATAGAACATTGAAATAAAACCGGAGAATAAGGAAATCAGTAAGCCAATTCCGGCAATAAAACGCGGATCGAGCGGCAAGAGTTTCCACAGTGCGCTGGGGGATGTTGAAATCGCATATAACATCAATGCACTGGCAGCTACCAGACCACCCACAAAACCACCACCCACCTCATTGTGTCCTCGTAGCAAAAGAAAGATGGAGAAAACCAGCATGAGCGGCATTAAGAAACGGGTAGCGACTGGAAGGATGATGGAACGTTGCATCTTAACTATTCCCCCCGCGTTTACTACCTTTTTTCAAACCTAACAGGGCAAACACCCCAATTGCGGCAATCATCAAAACTGTGATCTCGCCCAGGGTATCAAATCCTCGAAAATCAACCAGGATCACATTGACCACATTACGACCTTTTGCCAATGTCAGGCTGTTCTCCATGAAATACGGTGCCAGGGTTGAATTGGAGGGAATGGCAGACGTGAGCAGCATAAGGCCAGCCATCATAATGCCGCCTGCCACCGAAACGATGATATTTAATGCATTTGCATGGATTGGATAATTACTTTTGGTATATTTCGGTAGCTGATAAATTACCAACACAAACAGGATGACGGTCAGCGTTTCAACGGCAAACTGTACCATCGCCAGATCAGGCCCACTATATAAAAGGAAGAGGATAGCGATGGAAAAACCGATCGCTCCCAGCAGTGTGATTGTTGTCAATCGCGATTCGGCGCGTGTGACCAGGATCGCGGAAACGATAATGATGACAATAAAAATAACATCATAAAAACGTGGTTGTGTCCATTGCGGGTTGGGCAAGCTACCGTAACGGGTAGCAAGCGTTACGACTGCCAACGTCACAGTGGTTACAATGATTGTGATGATGTAATAGCGTAAGTAACCACTCTGTAAGATTTTCGTTTGCCAGCCAGCCAATGACAGAAAAGCCCTCATCGAACGGCTGTAAAATATGTTGGGACCAACAAAGCTGAGCTTCTTCCAGAAAACCGCCAGCCTGGGAATAACGGTGCGGGATGTAAGGTAGACAACAACACCTATGATTAATGTAACAATGCTCAGAATCAGCATGGGGGTGATACCATGCCAGAGTGAGAATTTCACTTTGGTAATTTCCTGTAAAACAGCCGAAGTAGCAGCTGCCACCCAGGTTTGTGCTGATCCCTGGATGAACACACCCATGAATAATCCCGTGATCGCCAGCAACAGTGGTGGAATCCACAACCAGATCGATTCTTTATGGGGGTGTAAATCCTCATCTTTTTGTTCGGGTTGTTGCCAGAATGGACGGATTCCCACCCATCCAGCCACAGCCACATTGGCAACATTCGCCAGCACTGCCAATCCTGTAAATACGTAGGGTAGGAAGGGATAATACAGCGTGCTCTCGTATACATATTCTTTCTTAATAAAACCAATGAATGGTGGAATGCCAGCCATTGACAATGCGGCCAACCCGGCAGCCATTGCGGTAAACGGCATTAATTGGGCTAGTTTTCCCAATTTGCGGATATCGCGGCTGCCGGCAGAGTAATCGACGCCTCCCGCCACCAGAAACAATGTCCCTTTATACAAAGCGTGCGCCAGCAATAAGAGCATCGCTGATTTGACAGCCAGAGGTGTGCCTAACCCCAGTAAAAAGACCATACCACCCAGGGATGAAACTGTGGTGTAAGCCAATAGTTTCTTGAGATCCGTTTGTGCGAGTGCCAACAATGCTCCACCGACCAATGTCAGCAGTCCAACCCAGGGGACGACCTGATTCCATAGCGTCAGACCACCCAGAACAGGGAAAAGTCTGGCCAACAGGTAGACGCCGGCTTTGACCATGGTGGCGGAATGCAGGTAAGCGCTGACCGGTGTGGGTGCTTCCATGGCATTCGGTAACCAGAAATGGAATGGGAATTGGGCGGATTTGGTCATGGCACCCAGCAGAATCAGGATGAAGGCAGCCGGTGCCAGTGTGCTTTCCTGCACCAATTTTGGATTTTGCAACCATTGATGGATTTCAAAACTACCGGTGATCTGACCCAGCAGAACCAACCCTGCCAGCATCGCCAGGCCACCAGCTCCCGTTACCAGCAGTGCCTGCCAGGCAGCAGCCCGGGCACTTTCATATTCGAATTTATATCCAATCAGGAAAAACGAGGAGATACTGGTTAGCTCCCAGAAGACGAACAGCACCAAAGCATTCCCGCTGGTCACTACACCCAGCATGGAAGCCATGAAAATGATTACCCACAGGAAGAAACGCTCCAGATAAGGATCATCACGCAGGTATTCACCACCATACAGTATCACCAGTGTCCCGATCCCGGCGATCAACATCGCCATCAGAAATCCCAGTCCATCCAGCGTAAATGTCATCCATAATCCCATGCTGGGAACCCAGGGGAATTGAACGGAAGGAGCAGAAAAGTTATCCCGCTGTAAAGCCAGTAATTGAAGCACTACAGCCAGTGGATAGAACGCTAAAACAAAAGCAGCCCGGTGCTTCAAGAGCCTGGTTAAGTACGGCGCAAGGATTGCAATCAAAAATCCGGCGAGAATGGTGATGCTTAAGGCTGTCATCTACTCCTGAATACCTGATCCATTTTCAAAATAACGTCGGAATGCCTGTGCAGGTGACTGTTTCAACGGTACGCTCTGCATTCCACCACTGGCATTTACATGTGCTAATTATACAGGGATTTTGCTTCGGAATTCACCCTTTGCATAGATTATTCCTTGAAAATCTACTCTGACAAGGCGCAAATAGAAAGCCCGGAAATTTTCATTCCGGGCTTCTGTTTGTACATTGATTTTGATTTAACTTACTTCTTTGGACCTTTTACCTTGTCTTTGTCGTTATTGGCATGTTCAGGTGGACCTACTTCTTTATCAGGTTTTCCATTTCGGAAGGTTTCACCTGCTTCCAGTTGCATTTGCTTTCCCTGTTGATACAGCCAACCAATGCCACCATGAATTCCAGGATTCAGACCTAGCTCTTTGAAGTAATTGCCCCAACCAACCGCTTTGGCTGCTGCCAACAGCGTTCGGAGTTCCTCTAGATCAACAGTTGGTACTTCAGATTCAGATCCTTCTTCCGTTTCAGGCTCCTCTACAATAGATTCATCTTCCATGGTGAGAAGATAATAGGCTTTGGCTATTTCGCCCATGCCATAACCTTCAGATTGCAAGGTTAGAATATCTTCTACTGGTAGACCTGTTAAAGTAGCCAGATAACCAGCGACAGGATTCTGATTGACAGTTTCCTCATCCGTTGGTTCTGGATCATCTGCATATGCAACGCCAAACGTACCGACAAGGAGTCCCATCACAAGAATGAGAGAAAAAAGTATTCGATATTTTTTCATAGGCAAATCCTTTCTCTAGTTGACAATTCCATTATAACCACTTAAAAAGGAAAGACAACCGGTAGCTTTCTACACAACACCCATCCTTTCAAAAGTGTAATTAATGAAAGCTTTTAGAAAATAGACTCGTGCGGATGTTTTTCGTCAACTTTAGCTAACGCAAAAGAAGAAATTGCACCTATTACGAATAATATTGCGCACACCAGAATCGTCCAACCGCTAACACCACCCGGGATAATGGCAATCGTCGAGCCCACAACGACACCCAGAATAAAGTGATACATAAATGTATAGGCTTTTTTAAATAACCAATTGATTAATTTGGCAAAAAGGATAATACAGATGACTGCGCCGATCATTAATGGAATGATCACACCCAGATCTAACTGCCGGATCCCGCTAGCCATGGGTTGGTACCAACCCAAATAGATCAGGAAATTGGAAGGGCTCATACCAGGCACAATCATCCCCAAGGCAAATATAAAGCCACTCAACACCCAGGTGAAGAAGCTGGTATCCGACGTTCCGGCGTTGATAGTTTCACCCCAACGCATGAAAGCTAAAGTAGCGGCTGCAAAGGCTACCAGAACCAACCAATGCCAGGATTTGCGACCATGTTTTCCGGCTGTCTTGAACAGTGAGGGGAATGTACCAACGATGAAACCGACGAATAGCCAGATGAACTGAGCCGGGTAAACCTCAAAGGCAAATTCCACCACAGCCGAGAACCCCACGATCCCGATTACAGCTCCGATGCCGATGGGTAAAAAGAAGAACACATTCTTCCAGAATTTATTGAATATATTGGCTAAAAAGCTTACCAATGGCTCGTAGACGTTGAACACCACCGCCAATACACCGCCGGATAACCCGGGCAGTATCGCGCCGATGCCGATTAAAACACCTTTCAGTAAACGTACAAACCATTCCAAAAGATTGCCAGAACGAAAAGATTCGTTCAAGCTGTTTTTAAAGGAAGAATTCGTTTCACCCATGAGTAAATCCTTTTTATTAATTTGATGCCACCGGCAACCTCCTGATTGTACATGAGAATCAGCCAGAATGGCAAGAGACGAAATGCAGAGACGAAATGCAGGGAACGGATTTTCCTCAAGGCGCATTGGACAGTTTAAGTGAACGTGAATTTTATTATACAAAACTATCGTATAATACGGATAAACTCAGTAAAAAATCTCATGAAATTAAAAATTTTCCTATTAACTTTGATAATCATCCTCTCTGGTTGTAATCCTCTGGAGGCACCTACTGACAGCTTACCGTCACAACCCTCCCGGACTGTTGAACTCCCGATAAGTGAAATTACCCTGGCATACACACCGATTCATAGCTCCTCCACCATTACCCCGCTGCCAACCCGTGCACAACCAACCAGTGATTCACCCTATGATCCCCCAGCAGATTGGGTGCTGCAAGCAGATGAAAATCTGGGGTTCGCCATGAAACTTCCGAATAACTGGGAAATGATTGAACCACAATCCTGGGGTGGAGAAAGTGGAAAGCTGGTTTATCAGACACGGAAAAGCCATTTTGCAGGGCCGAACGCTGTTTGTCAGTTAGAGGTTAACAGTAACCCCAATTTAGGTAACCGGCCGACCCTGCAATTGTGGAACAATAACCAGGGATTTTATGGTTGTGAGATCCTGCCCTCTGCTGATGCTGTTGACCCAAATGCATTGCTACTGGCCTGGTATCCCGGGTCAACTGAGACAGGCATCATTCTCGAGTTCAACCTTACATCCCACTATGTGAACCCGATTATAAATGGTTTACAATCCTGGGGGTCTTCTCCCACCAATACGCCCGTTCACTCATCTTCAATACCAGCGGTCAATTATCAGATAACAGAGTACGCTGGACTGCAATTCGAAGAATTCTATGTTACCAGTGAGGAATGGTATCGTAAGCATGATGTGGAGGCATTTGCCAGCCAGTTGCCAGGAGAAGCACGCCAACGCCAGGGAGAAATGGAAAACAATTGGAAAAAGCAAATTCCCTTCATCAATCAACAACTGGCGCCATTTGGTGTTCAAATCGAAGGTTGTACGGCCAGCGCCTGTAACGCATTAACCCTCGAATATGGAGATCAAAATTCCATATCGGTACTGCGAATTGGCGACCTGCTGATTAATCAGTCCGGAACAAGATTCTTCCTACCCGTCTATGAGCTCAACACCCATAAGCGTTATATAGTCAGTGAAGAAAAGATCGAGAATTTGGATTTTTCCCCGTTTTATTCCTCGCTTGGCTACGTCCCCACATATGCGTTCCTCGGCGATGATCTGATTGCGCTGGCATATGATCCGGACTATCTGGCAGGTGCCGGTTATTCCCTGGGATTACAGGTACTGCGCAATGACGATTTGATTTTTACTTACACCGTGCTGCCGATGAACCCCGCCAGCGGTCCCGTGAGAGGCCTATATGTGTATGACAATCACTGGTATCTGGAGGTAGCCGATGTTCTCATTCGTGATGGCGTTGTGTTAAATGAAGAATCCACAACCAGCGAGATTTTTACCTTCCATTTTCTGAATGAAAAGCCTTTTTATTTCTACCGCCAGGAAAAAGATATTCTTGTATCCTATAATGGTGAGACTCTGCCAATTCGTTACCAGCAAGTCGTTCATGAACCAATGTGCTGTTCCGGTGGTATGGTCAACATGACCCTGGCGCAGGATGCATTGGGATTCTATGCCCTGCGCGATGGCAACTGGTACTATGTGGTCATTACGCCGACAAGTACTGAATGATGATAGATCATGCTCGTAAGAGGGCTACAAGTTGAGAATTACTTTATAATTCTATCTAATTCTTTTCCATCTCTCCGATAAAATTCGAATAGAATAATATCAAAACATTAAAAACATTCATTGGAGACATCATCATGCCGTACAATAAAGCCATTCATAATCGACAATCCATCCGATTACAAGATTTTGATTATTCGCAAGAGGGTTCATATTTCATTACTATTTGTACACAAGGCCACCAACCATTATTTGGAGAAATAATTAAGGAAGAAATGGCGATAAACCAGCTAGGCAAAATCGTGAATGATCAATGGTTTCAATTACCAGGACGCTTCAATGGTATTCAATTAGGCGCATTTGTTGTGATGCCGAATCATATTCACGGAATTATTTCGATTGAAGTGTCATCTCCCGGACAAACCATTGGAAAAATAATTGGAGCTTATAAATCCCTGGCTGCGAATGAATATATTAAGCTTTGCAAAGCGAATAATTTACCGGTGGAGAAATTGTGGCAACGCAATTATTATGAGCACATTATTCGTGACGAAGAAGATTATTATCGTATCGTTGACTATATTGAAAATAATCCATTGAGATGGAACGAGGACCAATACCGGTAGGGGCAATCCCTTGTGGTTGCCCGAGATTGTGGTTGCCCATGATTGTGGTTGCCCGAGATTGTGGTTGCCCATGATTGTGGTTGCCCGAGATTGTGGTTACCCATGATTGTGGTTACCCATGATTGTGGTTGCCCGAGATTGTGGTTGCCCGTGTCAGGGGAGGGACAAGCCACTCGGGCAGGGACAAGCCGCTCGGGCAGGGACAAGCCGCTCGGGCAGGGACAAGCCGCAGGGCAGGGACAAGCAGGGCAGGGACAAGCCGCAGGGCAGGGACAAGCCACTCGGGTAGGGACAAGCCGCTCGGGCAGGGACAAGCCGCAGGGCAGGGACAAGCCACTGCCCCTACGGTTGCCGGATGAGAGGTAGGGGCAATCGCTTGTGGATGACCATCCCTTGTGGTTGCCCGGCTCGGGGCAGGGACAAGC
>ENA-OSEO01001606-OSEO01001606.1-sediment-metagenome-genome-assembly--contig:-NODE-1606-length-39297-cov-5.987073_pt1 | contig 39297 bp, 34 predicted proteins | sample MGYA00237883_ERZ534232 | MGnify/ENA metagenome assembly ERZ534232 | reverse complement strand
GTTTGCCCTGAGGTATCGAAGGGCAACCCATCCGTTCGTGCTTCGATACCTCAGCACGAACCGAGTGCGTAAATCACTGTAATCCGCGATGAGCCATCATTAATTGGCGCGCCATCAGCGCCGGGCTACCCGAACTTATGTCTGACACCGTAGCCTCCTCGCGGAAAACGCCACTCGATGTTGAGATGGGGACAGCCGATACGGCAGGAACCGCATTCCAGGCATCCTTCATAGCTGACGCTGATGCGGTCTTTTTCCAACTTATAGACATTGGCCGGACAAATATACAGACAGGGCTGTTCGCCGCATTGCGTCATGCAAATCGCGCCATCGACAATCTTCAGGTGGGATTCATCATCCACTTTGAAGCGATCCAGAAAGAGCTTGTCTTCGATTTTGACCGTCATTTGACACTCCTCCACCCTTCCCAAGCGAGACGCATCAACTCCAGGAGAGACATTTTACCGCGAATGGTCTGCCAAATCTTCCGCTGCTTTTTCTTCTTCGACACTCCATTGACCGTTAGCATCTCCCTGGCAGCCAGGCCCGTTAGCTCCGGAACTTTGTTGAAAAGCTCCTGGTGTTTCTCCAGAAAGGCTGGAAACCGCCGATACTTTTGCATATCGGGTAAGACATAGGTTTGCCGCAACCGCTCGCCATAGCTTTGCAGCCCCATTCGACTGAAATCACCTTTCTCGATGGCTTGCAGAATCGTTTCCGCCGCCAATCGCCCGGAGGTCATGGCCAGGTTGGAGCCTTCCCGATGCAGTGCATTAAACAGCATGGCCGAATCGCCGGCAATCAAATAGCCGTCGCCATACAGCTGTGGAATGGTCTCATAGCCGCCCTCCGGCAGCCAGTGTGCAAGGTACTCCTTGGACTTGCCGCCTTCGATCAGCGGTGCCACCATCGGATGGGCTTTGAAGCTCTCCAGCATTTCATAGGGCTTCACCCGCTCCCTTGCCAGATCGGCCAGATTGGCTCCAATACCGAGTGAAATGGAGTGTCTGTTGGTATAAAGGAAAGCTACCCCGTTCATCCCCCAGGTGGTGCTGCCAAGAATTTCCGTGGTGATGCCTTGATCGATCCCGACGTTGAAGCGCTCATCGATCACCTCCTCCGGCAGATCGATCACCTCCTTCACAGCGAGGGCAATATCGACCGGCCGCGGCTCGGGCCGAATTCCGGCGTGCACCGCGAGCGGTGAGTTGACGCCGTCGGCCAGCAACACTACCTGCGCTGCTAAATCGCCGGCCGGCCGATCGGTTCGCACCCCTACCACACGCCCGGCAGCATCCTTCAAGAGATCCGTGACGACGGTGGCGCCCACCACCAGGGCGCCGAGCTGCTTTGCCTGCTCGGCATACCAGCGATCGAATCTGGCACGCCCCACGGTGAAGGCATTCAGCCGCCGCTCTTCGGCAAATGCTCTATCCCGGTAGGAAATGCTGTAGCCGCCCTCCTGCCAAAGATACCAGATACGCGATTCGACAATATTCCGCTCGATCGGACAATTTCGCTCTTTGAAATCCGGCAGGATGCGGGCCAGATCGTACCCATAGAGCACACCGCCAAACATGTTCTTAGCCCCGGCGTATTCACCACGCTCCAGTACGATCGTCTTCACTCCGCGCTGCGCCAGGATGCATGCCGCCGAAATGCCCGCAGGACCCGCTCCGACTATCGCTACATCAAATGCTTCGCTCATGCCTCATTCCTAAAACAGCTCGGAGCGGGGAGCTCGGAGCAGGGAGTTGAAAAAACTCTCTTTTTCATGAATCGCCGTGGACCGGCCGAACCCGGAACTTCCCTCAAATCATTTAGACTGCAGCCGCTGCTTGAGTTGGGCGATCAACTCGGGAACCACTTGCAGGTAGTTGCCGATTATGCCGATATCAGCCACTTTGAAAATGGGAGCATCGGGATCGGAGTTGATCGCCACCACCTTCTCTGCGCCCTGTATGGCCACCAAGTGCTGCACCGCACCGGAGACCCCTACCCCGATGTAGAGCTTGGGAGCAACGGTCTTCCCCGTCTGTCCAACCTGGCGCTCGTAGGGCAGCATGCCGGCTTCCACTACCGGGCGCGAGCAGGCCAGCGTGCCACCGACCAACTCAGCAAGCTCCTGCAGCAGCGGCATTGAAGCGGTGTCGCAGGCGCCTCTGCCGGCCACCACCAGTGCAGGGTATTGGGTGATGTCCGGACCTGTTGCCGACGCCTCCGGTATGAACTCGACAAGGGTTGGAAGCCTTTCGGCGACAGCACTCCATTCATGATGCTGAATCGATCCCTGCCGACCCTCCATCTTCTCCGGCAGCTTCATCACTTTGGGCCGCACCGTGCTCATCTGGGGCCGGTGTCGTTCGCAAAAGATAGTGGCCATGATGTTGCCACCAAAAGTGGGCCGGGTCATCAAGAGAAGGTTTGTTTCCTGCTCAATTTCCAGGCCGGTGCAATCGGCAGTGAGCCCCGTTTCCAGCCGGGTCGCGACAATTCCCGCCAAATCCCTGCCTAACGGTGTGGCTCCCATCAGCAGGATTTCGGGACGTATTTTTTCGCATACTTCAGCCAGAGCCCGCCCGTAAGTTGAAGAGAGATAGCGGTCCAACCGCAAATCATCGATCACATGGACCTCATCACAGCCGTACGCAATCGCATCCTGCGCCACCCCTTCCACCACGCTGCCGAGCACAAATCCCATCACTTTGGTTTGCAGTGCGGCAGCAAGCTCCCTGGCCTTGCCGACCAGTTCCCAGGAGACCTGCGCGCCCTCTCCCGCAATGACTTCGATGAATACGCCAACCCCTTCGAATCCCGGCATCCCCTTGCGGGGAGCGCCTCTCTCTTCTTTTTTTAGCCGCCGGCGCTTGGCTCGTTCGAACCGGACCGCATCCACCGGACAGCTCTCCTGGCATTTTCCACAGCCGATGCATATCTCCGGATCGATGCGTGCGACGCCTTCCGGACTCAATTCGATGGCGCCAACGGGACATTCTCCGATGCATATCTGGCAGGCGATGCATTTATCTTTTATGATTTCAGCGACCTCAATTCCTTTACTATTCTTCGCCATGCGGAGCTATCCTTCCCGTCTGCCGCTGAGATCGGATGCAACAAACCGGATCGCTAAGCATCAAGTCCAGGACCTTTGCGACCGTTTCCCGAACATTGTCTCGGGCGTCCAGCAGCGGACCTCCCTCGCGTGCTGGCGGCGCCGAAATGCGTCGTACCCAGGTGGGCGATCCCTTGATTCCGATGTGCGAAGCCGAAGCCTCCAACGCCCTGGCGTCCCAAACCTTGATGGGCGCACGCAGCGCCTGGATCAATGCCGGCAGCGGCGCCCGCCGGGGCTTTGCGAGCTCCAGCTCGACCGTAAGCAGCGCCGGCAGAGTTCCTCGGATCACTTCGACGCCACCTTCCACCCGGCGCCGCACTTGAATTTCTCGTTGCTCCGGGTCGATCCAGTCCACCTCGATCACATAGGTGAGCTGGGTGTAGCCGAGGCGAGTGGCCATGCCCGGACCGGTCTGGGCGGTATCGCCATCGATGGCCTGCTTGCCGCAAAAGACAAGATCGACCGGAAGGACTTGACTGAGCTTGTCAACAGCGCGCCCCAGCGTGTAGCTGGTAGCGAGCGTATCGGCGCCGGCAAAGGCGCGGTCCGAGAGCAACACAGCATCGTCGGCCCCGAGCGACAAGGCCTCCCGCAGCGAAGCCTCCCCCTGCGGCGGTCCCATGCAAACGGCGGTCACCTTGCCCCCGTGTTTTTCTTTGAGACGAACCGCCTCCTCCAATGCCACCATGTCGTACGGGTTGGAAATGGACTCCACTCCGGCTCGGACGAGGGTATTGGTTTCCGGATCGATTCTTACTTCTGCCGTATCCGGCACCTGCTTAATGCAGCATACAAAATGCATATTAACTTCTGTCCCGGTTTGGGTTGGACGGTGAAGACCGAAGCGCCATCAGTTCCATAAAAGATAGGACTGATCGAGCGTAAGTAAAGCGGCGGAGTCCTCCGGCTTTAGCCCGCTGGCGGTCTCCGCATGATATTGGCTAGCGTCGTGACTGTGAGTATAGGGGGGGGTCACTCTGCTCGATCACCGCCCGTATTTTCTTCATACCGATTTTTCTACAGGCTCTATATCTCTTCTCACCGTCAAGAATGCGGAACTGCTCTCCGGCGAACCAGACCTCGATCGGCTCCAGCTGCCCAAAGCGCCTAATGCTGACACAGAGCTGCTCGATGACTTCTGACTCACAGATGAAAAAGCAATTCGGACTGATCTTGGACAGCCTGATTTCAACGACGGTCCTTTGCATCGTTATCCTCTTTGCGCTGAATGGTCCAATCGGTCGGTCGGCGATAATCGATTTTGCATAAGCATATTCAGCCGTTCGGTTAGAATCAAGAGGAAAGCTCCATGCCCCGAAACCGCACTAATCCATTCGGTTCCGCTCAAACATGCAAAGCAGCTCCTTTGGCTGCGATTCCGGCGAGACTTTGTTCAGCTTCCACCAGGACCCGCCATAAATTTTCACTGTCTCCCAGTCCCACCTTAATCAGAAAATAGCAGATGCTCAAAGTAGTCCGGACCTTGAAGAGCTCCACCTGCGAGGAGAAATTATCATCCGTTGTCCTGGCTTCCTGCAGGTATTCCTGGAGAAACACGAACGGATATACCTTGGCCAGGACATCCTGCCGGTTAAAAAACTGATTGCGGAACTGCGCCATAAATGTTCCCACGTCAAAGGCGCGCGGCATGCAATAGGAACTGTCGAAATCGATGGCGGCAACAAAACATTTTTCCGGATCGTCGTTGAGGTTGTTCCCGATATAAATATTTTTGGGGTGAAAATCTCCATGACCCTGCACAAACTTCTCCAGGCGGTCCTGATAGAGGGTGCATTCCGTTGAAGTGACAGTGTCCATGATTTCCTGGGCCCGGCGGGTATGGGGATGATCGATGCGGTAGAAGGCGGAAAGATAACGCTCCAGCCTGCTGTATTCATCCCGCAGGAATTCTTCCGGAGGAGTTATTTGCAGCCGGGCATCATGCAGCCTTGCCAGCCATTGAGCGGTCAGCTTGAGGTATTGCGGCGCAGTCTCCGGCGACGCTTCGACTAATACATCAAACAGGCTCCTGCCCCGAATGCCCTGTTCGAAAACCGAGAGATTCTCCTTGTCCAGACCCAGGGGCTTAGGAAGACGGAAACGGCCGTCGCGGAAACCGTGTTCCGAAATTTTCTCCATAATATGCTGGGTCCGTGCCGCTGTTTCCCAGGCACTCGTGTTTTCCGGTGTCTTGATCACGATATTTTCTCTTATTCTTTGGCGACCCTCTATACCTATCGCGAGCTCCAGCACCTTGGTGTCGGAGGTGCCGGACCGGGGGATTTCCTTGAAATAGGGGCGGCAGCGCCCAGCCCTGATTTCCCGGGCGAGATCTTCGATTGAGGTGAGCGGGTGATCGAATACGGTGGGATATATCCCGGCATAGCTGAGTGCATGGGCATCTGTTCCGGCCATTGCCGTGAATTTATACCGGTGCCAGGATATTAAAGCCCGGTGGCTCTCCAGAACCGTATGGTTGGAAGTGAATATTTCGACGGCATCGAGCAGTTCATGCAGCAATTGCTCTTTCTCGGGCCTTTTCTCCCCGCGAAAAGGATGGGCCCAGACCAGAGCCGCTTCCGGAAATTCCCGGCGAATGTCAGCCAGCGGCGTCCCCCGGGCAAGGGAACGGGTTGCACCATAGACGAGCACATCACCGATCTCAGGTGTTGTGACTTCCTGACCGGCCAACACAAGATAATAACCGGGCACAGCAGCTTTTCTTTTGAGATTGATTAGCTCTTCCTCGGTCCAGAGATAATGATGATCGGTGAGCACAGTGCCCAGAAGCCCGTTATCGAAATTCTGCCTGACCAGGTCCGCGGCGTTAGCTGAACTGCAGCTGGAATGCTCCGCAGTATGGCAGTGCATTTCTAAAATCATCCGTTGCTCCTCATATGTTTCACTTCCAGAGTTTCTGCCGGATCATCGGCACGGATACCGCCACACTGCAACATATGGAACAGTATGCCGGATAATACGTGAGGAACGGCGGGCTGCCAGATGACATCATTTGCTTCTCGCCAGCTCATATTTTAAAGCCATTGCCAATTTTATCATGGTGAACGGCTTTTTGATGTATTGTCCCGCACCCAGCTTCTGCGTGGCTTTCACATCATCTGTTAAAGAGTAACCACTGGCGATAATGGCTTTCTGATCCGGGCAAATGCCGAGAATCTTTTCATAGGTCTCGCGACCACTGATGCCTGGCTCCATAATCATGTCAAGGACGAGTATGTCGACTGCATTTGTTTTCACATATGCGACGGCGTCTTCTCCACTGGAAACAGCATCAGCCGTGTAACCCAGCCTGTTAAGCATGGCGCAGGTAATTTGTCTCTGATCTTCTTGATCATCAATGACAAGTACCTTCTGTCCGCTTCCCCGGTACCCCTCAATTGGAATATACTGCTGTTTTTCGATCAACGGATCTCTGCTGATCGGAAAAAATAATGAAAAGGTGGATCCGTGTTCACTGGTAGTCACGTCGATATAGCCGTGATGGTCTTGCACCGTGTTCCATACGATGGTAAGTCCGAGCCCTGTGCCGCTGCGTCCCAGCATTTTTCTGGAATAGAACGGTTCAAAAATTCGTTCCAGGTCCTGCGATGAGATTCCCTCCCCATTATCGGAAACATGTATAGTCGCATATTCGCCAACGCGAATATCTTCATAGCTCTTTAGCGGGCGATCGATGTAACGGTTTTCGGTAGAGATGGTGATGAGTCCGTTGGGCTTTTGCCGGACAGCGTCAACAGCGTTGGAGATGAGGTTCATAAGTACTTTTTTGATGTGGATTACGGATACTTTAATATTTATCAGCTCAGGGTCCAAATTTGTGGTGACGGAAAGCGCCGTGCCGGTACGTGTGAGCTCCTGGTATTCTGGAGAAAGCAGAAATTCCCGTACGATCTCGTTAAGATTAACAGGCTCTCTAACGGTGGCAACGCCTCGGGTCATGGTGAGTAAGTCATCCAAAATGGCGGCAGCACGCAGCCCTGCGTCTTGAATGGTTTGGATGGCACTTCGATTTTCATACGACAAGTCATCCTGCATCAGCAGCAATTCAGGGTAACTCACAATTCCCGAGAGAATATTGTTCAGATCGTGAGCAACGCCACCCGCAAGAAGTCCAATCGCTTCCATTCTTCGGGACCGGGCGAGCTTTTTTTCGCTGTCGGCAAGCTTTTTATTGAGGGCTGCAATTTCAGCTTCGATTTCAAGTCTTTCCTTGAGATTGGCAATCTTGGCTTCCGATTCCAGTTTTTGCAGCGCCTGTGTGGCCAGCACGGAAAATCGTCGGGCCAGGTTGATATGATCTTTGGTGAAATGAGCACGCTCCGGGTGGATGCACACGAACATAGCTTTTTGCTCTTTGGTGTGAATGGCAAAATGAAGCGCCGAACGAGCAGCTGCCTGAATCGCCGCCGGCTGCAGGCGCCATTCATCCACGAGCCAGGTATCGAATATCGCCGCGGGCTTGCCGGCAATCACCCGCGAAAACATGGTGTGCGGCTTCCAGACCGTGTCGGTAAACAACGGATCCGAGCTCGCGACCGGCGCAAGAATTCCATTTTCCCCCTGCAGGAGAACAAACGCTGCCTCAAAATCGAGTGGTGCGCGCATAATATCAAAGAGCTTCGTAAACAGCTCGTGCGAGTCCGTTGTAAGCACCAGCGCATGCAGCCCCGCCAGAAGTGCTTCCGCCATTTGCCGCTGGTGTTCCTCACGCTTGCGAGCTTCCTCAAGATTCAGTAATGCTTCGCGCAGTTCTTCGGAAGTGGACATTTACTTCTCCACGTTCATCGGTCCAAAAACGAGTGTGGCAATCATTAGATTGCCATGCCTGTTTTCACCACCGACGAAACATCCCTGCTCGCCCAGAGTAAAAGCGTTAAGAAAGGGTACATTTCCTAAAGAAGAACGCAGATTCGCTGCAACCTCGCTCATACGATCCTGAATAGCCAACATGCATCCGGCACAGAATAACACAAGCGCTCCCTGCACTTCATTTTCGCCGAAGGAGGCTGCACCGATAGCGGCTTCAGCAACTCTTCCGGCTCGTCTGACCAAGCTGTCGCGCGAGCCTGTCATCAAAAACATCTCGGTTCCCTGCCGAACTTCCGTAAACAGCTCAAGAGCCTGATTTTCGACGACCTCGACAGGATACGACAAGCGAAAATACGGGATGCCGCTAATTTGTCCGACTTGATTTCCTAACGGGGAGAAAGCTGCTGTGGGAACAAGACTCCCGCCCTGAGGCAAAACGCCACGTATCAATCCTGCGGTCCATTCGTTATAGACTTGTGCCGCAGGTCTATTGTCAATTTCATACAAAACGCGACCTTCCGCACGAGTTGCTCTGCCTTGGAAGCCAGCGGGCTCGTATCCGCTGTGAAAAGCATAACTGACGTCTCCGGATGTGAAGATCACAGCTATTGAAATTGCCTGGCGGGATACGGTATCGTTGGCAAATTGCTGCCACTGCCCGCTCATATCGTTATCTGCGGATGTCCCGCCGATAATCGGCACATCCGATCCGACGTGTTTTTCAATAGCACGGATCACCAAATCTTCAGGCCCCGGATAGCTGCTGACAAGTATAGCGTTTGGCACTTCCCCCGGGCGCGCTGCTTGAGCAAATGCCTGGTCGAGGGCGGATTTCGCAGCAGCTTCCGCATCGTTATCTGAATCGGAGATGCCTACCCCAAAGCTGCCATCGGGATCATATAGTCCGAGGATTCCCAGTCCCTTGCCATCTTTTGTGTGATAACCTTCCTCCGTCATTACTCCCAAACACGATGTTCCCCCATGCACTGGCACATCAGGCGCAAAGGACCGTAATTGACGAATTAAGTTTTCATTGTCATAAGCGCACGAACTGTGCACAAGCATAAGCCGCGGTGTGCTTTGAAGCCTGTCAAGCAGCATGCGATAAGCTTCGGTGGCTGCGGTTTCAGCGTTCGGATTGGTTGACCATGCTGTTGCAATTTTCATCGTTGTTCTCCTTGGGTCAGACTTCGTGAAGACCTCGCAGAACTATTCCGGGAACGCCTATTTTTATGCCGATGCGCAGAAAAATAACACAACCACTGGTGCCAATTTATCCAGAAGTCAGGGTGAGAATCACATATTTCGGGGTGGCTTTCAAGGTAATTGGACAATGATGAGCAGCGGCAAAAGTGACAGCACATCACTCGGGTTTCTGACCGCCGCGTTTAGCAATTTACCCGCTGCAGCGGCGAGTCGCACCTCCAGGCTTTTCGTTGATTCTTGCCTCCCGCTGCGCTTGGTAGTACACTCCACAAGATGTTATGCAAGAATCGCAAGGGAGTAACGTTTAATGACAGCGATAAAAAATTTGCGTTTTTGTGGCATTGCCGTAAGTGAAGAAGAGCTGGAATTGATCAAAGGCACTATTTCCGACTGCGCCAACTTGAGCCGCACCGAGCTCGCGTTTACGGTCTGCGAGCTCTTGGATTGGCGACGTCCCAACGGTTATCTCAAGGGCCACGAGTGCCGTACGTTTCTGGAAGAGCTGGATGCGAAAGGTATTCTTCGATTGCCGGCACTCGCCAGCAATGCGGGTAAGCGCCGAAAAGCTCCGGTGGCTTCGCAAAGTGAGCACACTCCGCTGCCCGAGATGTTTGCGGGCAAGCTCAGTGAGGTGGGTCCCGTGAAACTGGAGCTGGTGAGCAATAGTCAGGACAACCGCCAGTGGCGTGAATGGGTAGGGCGGCATCATTATTTGGGCTGCAAGGTTCCGTTTGGCGCCCATGTGCGCTATTTTGTCCTAACAACCAACCCTCATCCCCGGAGAGTGGGGTGCTTGCAGGTTTCGAGCCCCGCCTGGATGATGGCGCCGCGGGATGCATGGATTGGCTGGGACCATGAGCAACGAAAGCGAAAGCTGCAATGGATCGTACAAAACAGTCGCTTCCTGATACTGCCCTGGGTGAAGATCCCCTACTTAGCCAGTGCGACGCTCGCCCGCTTGGCTCGACGAATTGCAGACGACTGGGAGCCCCGCTACGCCATCCGACCGGTTCTTATGGAAACGCTGGTTGATTCCGCCCGCTTTTCGGGCACCTGCTATCGGGCTGCCAACTGGACCTACCTTGGCCAAACCACCGGACGGGGACGTATGGACAAGCAGCATAAACGCGTCGGCGCAGCCGTAAAGGACATTTTTATCTACCCTCTGTGTCGCAAGGCGCGGCAAAAACTCCTGGAGGAATAGGCTGCCGTGAGAACGGTCTTGAGGGGAGGATATTATGGAATACAGTTTTCTTGTAGAAACTTATGAGACCGAACGGCTTAAGATTCTCAGCGTTTGGAGTATGTTCATGGACGCCGACCTTTCGGTGCGCCCCTATCCCCTGGCAAAAAAAGACCGGAGCCCCCTCGAACACATGGTCCATCAGTGCGTCAGTGAAGACAAATGGTTCCGCACCATGTTTGACATCGATGTCGGTGCCCCTCCTTTGCCGGAGAAAGAAACACGTCTCGGGTTCATCAAACGATATGCTGAGGATTCCGGCAAACGCCTAGCAGTTTTAAAAGAAAAAGATAAAAACTGGTGGGAGCAGGAGGTCTCGTTTTTTGATGTTAAGCGAAGGAGAACCTGGATAATGCTGCGAAGGATCGCCCATACAGCTCACCACAGAGCGGAACAGACCGTTTTGCTCAGGCTGTTGGGAAGAGAAGTCTACAGCGTTTACGGACCATCAGCCGATACGGGCGGATTACCCCAAAACGATGCGTTGACGATTTATCCATATCCGAGCGTGGAAGCGCTTATCGAAGCCGAATCAAAGGGCGGCTCGAAAGCCGAACTGCCGGGCCCTGGCGATAAACCATGCACGGAACGGCCGGATGCTTGAGTGCATGAGATTTTGAATAAATTACCGCAGCGCTGGCGGAGGACGCACAGATATTTCTTTTCTTTAATCTATTGCCTGATTCAGTGCTGACGTTCAGTTTTTGAATTACTACCGGAATGTTTTTCTAGCCCATTTGTTTTCTCAGCGCTCTCTGAGCCCTCTGCGGTGAATATAAACCTCAGCTGAAGACCGGTAATGGTAGGCAAGCTCTTGCCGTCGCCGGCAGCTCGTTGGGGGGTGATTCACGGCAAAGGCAAAATCTTCGAAAGTGCCTTTTCAAGCGCGGCTCCGTCGGTGAAATGAATGGCCTTTAATCCCTGCTTGCCGGCGGCTTCGACATTTTCCCGAGCGTCATCCACAAAAACGGCTTCGAAGGGTTCAACGCCCAACCGCGCCAGAGTCGTCCGATAAGCGGCTGGATCAGGTTTCACAATGCCTTCGTCGCCCGAACAGAAGATCACATCAAACAGGTGGTCGATCCCCCAGTCTGCAAGCCAATGCTTCAGGCCCGGCGGCGAATTGGAACAGACGGCCAGTTTGCAGGTTCCGAACAACCCGCCGATCAGCTTTCGCACGTGGGAGTCGATCTTCTCGTCGGCATAATAGCGCCGACGAAAGTCATCAATTTGACGTGCAGAATGCAGCCCCAATCGAGGTCCGATCGCCCTCCAGAACTGGGCCGTGGTCTTCCTGCCGAGCAGAGCATCCTGCCAGGCGCTGCTTTCAAACATAATGCTGTTAATGGTTCCTGGAGTCAACCGAAGCTCCTGCTCATAACCGCTGAACAAAGACTCCGGCTTCTGCGCCGAAATAACGCGGCCAAAATCAAAAATTACGGCTCGAATCATGGAGTATCACCATTGTCGGACAGCCTCTCACCGGGCAGCCGAAATAGAATCAGGATATTTTTATACTTGTTGACGACTTAAGCGAAAGTGCATAGTTTATCGACCTTGAATTCCTTTTCCGGCAGTGAGGCCTACAGCATGTCTTCAAGAAGAGGCACTATCGCCCTGATGGGATCTGGCGAGCTCACATCCACCATGGTCGAAGTCCATAAGGAGCTTCTCGGCGGCATCGCCGGATCGCGTCGAGCCGTCTTTCTCGATACTCCCGCGGGGTTTCAGCTCAATGCGGACGATCTTGCCCAACGGGCGGTTCACTACTTCCGTGACCGGGTGCAGCACTCAATGAAAATCGCCTCATTCAAATCCAAGACAGCACTCACCGCATACGAAGCCGAGAAGACTTATTACACCCTGCGGGAAGCAGACTATATTCTCATCGGCCCCGGAAGTCCAACCTATGCTGTTTCGCAGTGGCGCGACACCCCTATCCCGGACATCATCCTGCAGCGCATCGAAAACGGCGGATGCCTGGTTGCGGCGAGCGCTGCCGCCCTGACGGTGGGCCGTTTCACTCTGCCCGTCTACGAAATCTATAAGGTGGGACAAGACCTGCATTGGGTCGACGGACTCGATCTGCTCGAGCAATTCGGCTTGCCTCTGGTGGTTATACCCCACTGGAACAACGCCGAAGGAGGAACCCACGACACGCGCTTCTGTTACATGGGCGAGGCGCGCTTCCGAACGCTGGAATCCTTGTTGCCCCCGGATGTTTCCATTCTGGGCATCGATGAGCACACCGCCTGTTTGCTGGATCTGGAAACCGGAGAAGCCCGAGTGAAAGGTATCGGCTGCGTGACGCTCCGGCGTGCCGGGCGCGAAATCCAATTCGAGCACGGCGAGAGCCTTCCCCTCAATATGCTTCGAGGCAGCATCGAAGAGCAGCGTTGGCTGGAACTGGACCGCTCGGCGATGTCGTCTGAAGGGTTTGCGGAACAAGACAGCTCGTTCTGGCATCAGGTGCAGGCGGCGGAAGCCGATTTTGAAAAAGGACTGGAAAGCCGCTTCCCCGGCAAGTTGGTGAGTGCCCTGCTGGAGCTCGACCGGGTCGTCTGGAAAGGGCAGCAGGATCTGGAGAGCCCCGAGTTTATCGCACAGGCACGGGAACGTTTGCGCGAAATGATCGTCCGTCTGGGATCCGTACTGGAGGGTTCTCCGGCGGATCGGACGGCGTGCTTGACACCACTGGTCGAAACAGTGTTGAGGCTGCGGGAACGGTATCGGCGGGACAAGCGATGGAGTGATGCCGATGCCCTTCGCGAAAGCCTCAAGGAGGCCGGCGTGGTTGTCGAGGATGCCATCGAAGGAGCTCGCTGGCAGCTTCAGCAGGGCGAAGTGCGAAATGACGTTTAAAGAGGTCTCCTTTTGACCGGGACCCCGGCGAAAGCGTGTTTTACGGATCCACCCTACAGGTAGGGGCGGGGGTTATCCCCGACCGGCACGGGCATGGCTGTTATACGTAATTGTCGGAAGCAATCGCCTGATTTCAGACATAGCTGGCAAAATCCAAGAAAAGGCTGGGCAAATATCGAGACGTTCATGCAATCCGCAGGGACAGGTGAGACACATGGTCTGGTCAGCATCGTAAGCCTGGAAGGCCTCATGGACATCCACCAAGATGACGGATCGGAGCTTCAATGGAATTGCCCTTTCGTGCTGCCCGCCTGGCTGAAGGCGTGGTGGAGTGTGTTCGGCCAAGGCATCGAGCCATTGATCGCCACAGTTCGGCAAGGTGAGACCGTCATCGGTGCTGCGCCATTGGCGGTTCGAGATGAGATGATCCAATTTCTGGGCAGCCCGGAAGTTTGCGATTATTTTGACTGCGCCGTCGCCCCGGGCAGGGAGCGCTTTTTTTTTAAGGCACTTTTCGCCTACCTGTCGGCAAAGGGCTACAGGAATTTGGATCTCGGACCCATCCGGGCGGATTCGACCGTCATGAAGTTCTTCTCGGAAAACTGGAATTCCGGCGCCCTGGAGTATCACCTCAAGGGGAATGAGGTATGTGTAGAACTGGATCTGCCCGATAGTTGGGATGGATTTCTAGATATTCTCGACGGAAAGCAACGCCATGAGCTAAGACGCAAGCTTCGCCGTTTGCAGGAGGCAGGCAGCATTCGCTTTCGAAAGGTCGATGGAGGCGCAGAGTTGCCGCAAGCCATCGAAGCATTCCTCAACCTCTTCACCATGAATCGAAAGGACAAAGCCGCATTTATGACCGGCCAAATGGCGTCCTTTTTCGGTACGCTGGCAGCAGCATTGGCGGATGAAGGGCTGCTTAGACTTTTCCTCCTGGATGTGAACGACCAACCGGTGGCCTCCGTTTTCTGTTTCGACCATCAGGGAACGCGCTACCTTTACAATAACGGATATGATGTCGCCTTTGAGGGGATCAGCGTGGGCTTGATGAGCAAGGTGCTGAGCATCCAGGCCGCCATCGGAGAGGGGCTGCGTGCATATAGTTTTCTAAAAGGGAGCGAAGCGTACAAATATCGTCTGGGCGGAAGAGAAGCTCAGTTATTGAAATGTGTTGTGACATTGCATTGAACAGACATCGCCGCTGCAGCCGACGCACGAGGGTGAGGAATTGAAAAAAGAAGGTCTGAAGATCGCCATGATCAGCGTACACTCCAACCCACTGGGTGAACCTGGCACCCGCGATACGGGAGGTATGAGTGTTTACATAAGAGAGGTCGCCCGCAGGTTGGCTGAAAGGGGACACGCCATTGATATCTTTACGCGCGTCGATCGCCGGGCAGGCACGGAAACGGTTCGGCCTTTCACAGATACCCGCGTCATCCATTTGCCGGCCGGGCCGCTGCAGCCACTCTCACAGTTCATCCTGTACCGTCATCTTGCGGAATTCTTCGACAATCTAGGACGGTTCAAGGAAAGAGAAGGGATCAGCTACGATCTTGTGCACACTCACTACTGGCTTTCCGGCCAGATCGGACGGTGGGTTCGGAAATGGTGGCGAGTGCCTCATGTGTTCATGTTCCACACGCTCGGTGCTCTAAAGAACAGAGTCTTCGGCTCCGAACAGGAACCCGACTTGCGCCTTAGAGTGGAAAAACAGCTAACCGCTGAGTGCGATCTCATATTGACCGGTACGGCGAGAGAAAAGCAACATGTCGCCGAGCACTACGGGGCGTTGCCGCAAAGCATACGGGTTGTGCCCTGCGGAGTCGATCTGGAGTGTTTCCGACCGTCCGCACGACGGGAATCAAGGATCAGGCTGGGGGTTGACCGAGCCGAACGAGTGATACTCTATGTCGGCCGCTTCGACCCCATAAAAGGCGTCGATCGACTGCTCACAGCGGTCGCCAGGCTTCAAAGAGAAATTCCTCTGCGGGTGCTTCTGGTAGGCGGAGGCGAGGCGAGCACTCCCGAAGTCAGCGCGCTTCAAGCCTTGTGCTCGAAATTGTCATTACAGGATTGTGTCATTTTCGCAGGGCGAAGATCCCGTCTCGATTTGGCGGATTATTATCGTGCTGCCGACGTTCTGGTCCTTCCTTCTTATTATGAGAGCTTCGGGCTGGTAATCCTGGAAGCTCTGGCCTGCGGAACGCCGGTCGTTGCACCGCCGGTGGGCGTGGTGACGGACATCGTCCGCGATGGAATCAACGGATGGATAGTCGCGGATAACAATCCCGAAAGCCTGGCCGAAGGAGTGCGCAGGGCACTCAAACTCCATACATCCAAGGAGGTAACAGCCGACTCGATTCGACAGACCGTCAAGGACTATGATTGGAGCTATGTAGCCGCTTCTATCGATGCCGAATATCGGGCGTTGATCGAATGCGGCCGCTCTCCAGGCGTCATACCCGCATCGGCGGCTTGTTTCATTTGCGGAAACGGTGCTGGATCACACCGGCACAAGAGATCGAGAAAGGTATTCCATTAAACGGCCAATGAATGAAGGAGAACGATGGTGAGTCTACTGGCGGACGTTCTGATCGTCGCAGCCCACCCCGACGATGCTGAATTTGGAGCTGCGGGAACCGTTGCCCGCTGGATTCGCGAAGGTAGAACAGTTGTCTACCTGCTGTGCACGGACGGCGAGAAGGGAACCAGCGACCGGAACGTGAGCCCGGAGAGTCTGGCGCAGATTCGTGAAAGGGAGCAGTTGGCGGCGGCAAGCGTCTTGGGGGTGTCACAGGTGGTGTTTCTCCGCTATCCCGACCAGGGTCTGGAAGACACACCCGAATTCCGCAAGGACATTGTTCGGATCATCCGCAAGGCCCGGCCGGATATCGTGGTCACTTCGGACCCTTACCGCCGCTACCTGTGGCACCGCGACCACCGGATTACCGGTCAGGTTGTTCTGGACGCCGTCTTTCCTTTCGCCAGGGACCACCTGGCCTACCCCGATCTGTTGGACGAAGGTCTGGAGCCGCACAAAGTGAAAGAGATCCTGTTCTGGGCTTCTGAAGAAGTCAACTATCGCGTGGATATCACGGCAACCTTCGATCTCAAATTGGCTGCACTGCGCTGCCACGAAAGCCAGGTAAAGGAGCTGCCCTTTCCCGATCTCGCCGGCTGGCTCAGGCAACGATGCGGCTCCATGGCCGCCGGAGAGCCTTTTGAACTGGCCGAAGCCTATCATCGGGTTGAAATCCCATTTTGAACAGCAGGGATGAGCTTTTCGTCACGGAAACATGCAAACAATCCTTCTTCCCACAAACATACACCAGATCGAATCGATGGAGCGCCTATGCTGCAGCTTCCAGCTTCGGTCCGTAATGTTCAAAGTCTTTTTGGCCACCCTGGTATGTGCTTCGGCTCTGGTATTCTTTCCCGGTTCCGCCTCGGCACAGGCCGGCGACATTTCGAACCATCGAACCGACGTAAGCCTGGCAACCGCCCTGCCCGCTCACCGTCGGCTCACCCTCACCGGCTACACGCGAGCCAGGCATGTGTTGGACATTATTTCTGAGGAATCGGCAAGATGCGTGAAAGTAAACGGTGATGTCGGCGATTTCATAGGAGAAAGCGGCATTTTTGCCGAGCTCGACACAACCTTTATCGATATAGAAATCAAGCGCAACCAGGTTCAACAGAAGAAAAGCCTCAACCGCATCGACTTTCTGAAAACTGAGCTCAAACGGCGGGTGAAACTGGCGGAGCAGGAAGCGGTTGCCGTCTCTGCACTGGACCGGTTCCAGCACGATCTGGATCAGGAGCGGCTGCAGCTCGAAACCCTAAAAGTTGAGGAAGTGAATCTGCTGGAGCGGCGCAAAAGGTTTCACATCCGTGTTCCCGCCAGTTGGCGAATCATCGAACGGCGCTTGGAACCGGGAGAATGGGTTGCGGTCGGAGAGAACCTGGGCAAGGCGGGGGATTTTAGCTCACTGCTGGTTCCGTTTGCATTCGAGCTGGAAGAATATCAGTGGATCAAAAAAAAGAACGGGCCGATCTTTCTCCTTTTTCCCGACCAGAGTGCCGGCGGTATTGAAATTGCGGCATCGATCGAGCGTATTTCCCCCGACTTCGATCCCGAGACACGTAAAATCAACCTGGACCTCATCATCAAACAAGGGCTTCCCGAAATGCGCGCCGGCCTTCGAGCCGAGCTCGTCATACGGCTGCCCGACACCTCCGGCGCCGTTCTTGTTGCCAAAGCCGCTCTCGAAAAACGCTATGAAAGCTACTGGCTAACTCGGCCTGACGGGGAACGCGTAAATGTTGTGCTGCTGGGAGACGGTCCCGATGACACCTACCGTGTCCGTTCTCCCAAAATAGAAGCGGGAGACCGGTTCCTTCTCAAAGCGAATCCTGATCGATGAAAGCATTTCTGCGTTTTGTCCTCGCACATACCGTCCCGGTGAATCTGCTTTTCCTGCTGTTGATGGTGGTCGGCATCATTGTTCTTTTCAACCTGCCCGTCGAGCGCTACCCAAACGTGAACATGGGCAAGGTGATCATTACCACCGTCTTTCCCGGCGCTTCTCCGGAGGATGTGGAGGTGCTGGTCACCCAAGAGATCGAAGAGGCGCTGGACGATCTCGAATACCTTGAATTCATCCAATCCACCTCCTACCGGGAACGTTCCAGTATCGTCGTTAAGTTTATCGACGATTCCGATTACGATGATTTGTTCGACCAGCTCCGTATCAAAGTTTTGAGCGTAATGAATGAGCTGCCGGCATCCATAGATCCGCCCACATTTACGGTGGCGAACGTGGATGACTGGCTCCCCGCCATTGCGGTGGACCTGTATGGCGACCGACCCAATCGGGCACTCACGCTCATGGCTGAAGAAGTGAAGATCGCCCTTCGCCAGGTAGCCGGTGTCAAAGAAGTGCAGCTGGACGGGGAATTCACCCGGGAGTTTCATGTTTTTCTCGACCCCGGGCAGCTCAACAAGCACGGGCTGACCTTTGACGATGTTGTAACAGCGTTGAATCAGGCCAACGTTTCATTCCCGGCCGGCTCCTATACCGATGAAAATGGCGAATTCCTGGTCGTCGTGGACGAACACTATCGCACCCGTCAGGAAATAGCCGACACCATTATTCGCAGAGACGGCGATGGCTCCTATGTCACCGTCGGACAGGTGATGTCGGATGCTCGTATGTCCTACCGGGACCCCTACGTGATCACTTCGGCCAACGGCAAAGACTGTGTGAGCCTGAAGGTGGTCAAAACCCGGCAGGGCAGTAGTTTGGACATCGTCGCTGAGGTCGAGAAGATCGTCGAGCATTTTAGACCCGCCCTTGCCAAGGAAGGCGTGAATATCGCTCTCAGCCAGGATCAACGAATCGTCATCTACGATTCAATCCGTACGCTCGGTCTTAACCTGCTCTGCGGTGTCGTTCTACTCACGCTTCTCATCTGGGTATTCATGGGGCTGCGCAATGCTCTTTTGACCACGGTCGGCATCCCGTTCTCTTTCCTGGTGACTATGATCTTCATGTATGTCTCTGGAAATTCATTAAATGAAATCACCCTCTTCGCCTTCGTCCTGATCAGCGGCATCATCGTCGACGACGCAATCGTCGTGGTTGAAAACATCTATCGCCATCTGCAGGAGGGCGAATCATTGGTGGATGCCGTCATAAACGGCACTGCAGAAGTCGCCTTCCCCGTCATCTCCGCCATCTCGACGACTATTGCCGCGTTCCTTCCGATGCTCATCATGTCGGGCTCTACCGGTGAATTTTTTGCTCAGATCCCCAAGGCGGTCAGTTTCGCTCTTGTTGCTTCGCTGCTCGAGTGTCTAATCATTTTGCCCCCTCATTTCGTGGATTGGCCGGGCAAACATTATGCAGTCGCCGATGCTCTGAAGCATCCGGCAAGGAAAGAGCGAAAAATTATGGCGGCCATCCGCAGCTTCACCAATCGGGTGGTAGGACTGGCGTTGCGTTTTCGTTACACCAGCCTGATAATGGTTTTTCTGGCATTTCTTGTTGCAATACTGATTCTCGGCCTGTCCGTGAGCGGAAAGTCTTCTCTCATTCGGATCAAATTTTTTCCCGATGAATACACGCTCTATTACGTCGAGCTGGAAGGGCCGCTGGGAACACCCATTGAAACCACTTCGGAAAAGCTTAAAGAAATCACGAGAATCGTGCTGCAGGGAGGTCCGGGTCAAGTCCAATCAGCCAAGGGAACTGCCGGCTTCTACCTCAACGAGGACTATCAGCCGGTTTTTGGCGGTAATCTCGGTCACATTGCCATAGAGCTGCCTCCCAAGGAGAAACAGGAGTTTCCCGAAAACGTCGGCAAAGACCCCATCCTCTATCTCGATCACATGCAAAACAAACTGTCTCCGTTTTCATCAGGGGGTTGGGCGGTTCGGGTACGCGCGGAAAAGGGCGGTCCCCCCATGGGAAAAGATATCAACATACGAGTGGTCGGCACCAATCCCCTTTCGGTTGAACGGCTTGCGGAAAATGTCAAACAGTTTCTCAAGGAGGAGGATGGAATCGCTCCTTCTTTGATGGACTTGACGGATGATCGCGGCCAATCGAATCGCGTGTATCGATATCACGTGCTGCCGCAGCGGGCCGCCGAATTCGAACTGAGCGTTGCGCAGGTCGCTGCCCTGGCTGCGTCGGTTTTGGATGGCCGCTACGTCGGCAAATTCCGCACGACGGACGAAGATGTGGACATGAAGGCTCGTATCAACGAAGCGTACCTGGAGCAACCCGAAACCTCGCTCAATCTGCCGCTGCTTCAACACCCGTCCGGTCCGGTGCGCTTGGGGGATTTGGCCGTCATCGACTCTTATCTGGAACCCGGTCAGCTGCAACGGTTTCAAAACAACCGATCCGTCACCATCAAGGCGAACCTCAGGCCCGGAGCATCCATTTCTACGCCGAGCGTGGTGGAATCGGTCCGCTCATATTACCTGACAATCAAACACCAATATCCGGGCGCCGAGCTCAACTTTTCGGGTGAATTCGAAACCACCCGCCGATCTTATACTTCTCTGACATTCGCATTTCTGATTGCATTGCTCATCATCTACCTAATCCTTGCCACCCAATTCAAGTCCTACCTGCAGCCTCTTATCATCTTGTCGGCAGTGGTTTTCGCGCTCATCGGGGTTGTATTCGGCAAACTGGTCACACAAGGCCTCTTCACGGTGAACAGTTTCGTTGCCACCGTGGGCGTGACGGGCGTTGTTGTCAATGACTCGCTGGTCTTGATCGACTTCATCAACAGAGGATACCGAAGAGGGCTTTCACGGCGGGAGGCGATTGAGGAAGGCATTCGGGTTCGCCTGCGCCCGGTTCTTCTCACTACATTGACCACCACTCTTGGCCTGCTGCCGATGGCACTGGGTATTCCCGATTACTCGATCGTGTGGGGCACCATGGCCTCGACCTTCGTGACCGGGCTCTGCACGGCTACTTTTCTGACTCTTTTCATTGTTCCCATTGAGTGGGAGCTTTTGATGGGCCTCAAATTAAAGCTGGCGAGCCGGCGGGAGAGCCGAAAACAGCGCAAAGCACTAAATCGCCAGGATTAGAGCACCCTATTCCTAAAGGCATGCACCATTACAAAGCTTTTGCATCACGTCGTTCATAAGCTCGGCTCGGGTCGCTAAGAAGTCATCATACGAGCCAGCTAAGGTTTCTTCATATGGGCTTTTTGCAGAAATATTCCGGTTCGTCCTCCATGTGACGACTGCACAATCAAGAGCTCTGTTAATCTGGTAATCTTTGCAGCCTCGTTCTGCCAGCCAAGTCTGCTAAAAAACGCGGAGAATCGATTGGAGGCTCATAATACCCGACGCAGAGCGTAGCCATACGCGGCCTGCTCACACCTTCACGAACGGCAGCCCCAGGTGCTGGCGCCGCTCTTCTATGTGGCGGCGAATGGCAACGGCTGCTTTGTCGGGATCGGGCTCCACATTGAAGGTGGCACCAACCACATCTTTCAAACCTTCGGTGAGCAGTTTGACCACATTCATGCTGCCGGTTATGGGCGGCATCGGGCCGAGCACGGTGTAGACGCCGGAGGCAACAAAATAAGCACCAATGGCAACGGCCTTTTCCGAATACCATTCGGGGGCCGCGCCGGCGATGGGCAAATCGCTTATGTCGGTCCCCAAAGCGTTCGCCAGAGCGGCTGCAAGCACTAAAATGCGCACATTGTCCACGCAGCTGCCCATGTGCAAAACGGGCGGGATACCAAGTGCTGTGCATATTTCGCGCAGCCCGGGACCGGCCGCTTGAGCGGCTTCGGCAACTTTTAAGCCGGCCTTTGCGGTGGCCACCGCCGCACAGCCCGTATCCACGACCAGAATGTCATTTTCGATGAGCCGTTTGGCCAGGTTGACGTGTCCGAAATCTTGTTTGATGCGGGGATTGTTGCAGCCGACAATGCCGACCGCTCCGCGAATTTTCCCGGCTTTGATGGCATCGATCAGCGGCTGCGCAGTGCCGCCCAGAGCATCCACAATGGTTTCAACGGAAAAGCCGCCGACTGCATTCACCGGCTCCACCGGAATGTAGACTTCGCCGCGGTTGGGAAAGTTCTCGATGGCTTCCCTCACCACTTCTCTTGCTTTTTCAGCTGCATTGTCAGGGTGGAGCTCGCGGTGCTCCATCCCGGGGAAGCGCGCTTTATCGCTGGTGCTGATCATACGCGTATGATAGCAGGCGGCGGCACTGCCCAGGGAAGGCATGATGCACTGATAGTCGACGATCATCATATCCACGGCGCCGGTTGTAAGCACCAGTTCCGTGGTCAGGTGATTGCCCGCCATGGGAACGCCGGCCCGCATCAGCAGCTCGTTGCCGGTGCAGCACACGCCGGCCAGATTGATGCCGGTTGCTCCTTTTTGCCTGGCGAGTTGCAGCAGGTCTTCCGCTTGGCAGGCGTGCAAAACCATTTCAGAAACAACTGGATTGTGCCCATGGACGATGATATTGACCTGATCTTTTTTAAGCACTCCGACGTTGACGGCGGTCGCAGCCGGTTTGGGCGTGCCAAACAGAATATCGGACACTTCGGTTGCAATCATGGAGCCGCCCCAACCGTCCGATAAGGCATTGCGCAAGCCGTGCAACAACAGGCTCTGCCAGTTGTTGTCCACTCCCATGTGCGTGCGGTGCATCATCTCGGAGGTTTCCCGGTCGATGCCCCGGGGCGTAATGTTCAGTTTATCCCAGATTGCACGGCGTTTGGCCGGAGCCCTCTGCAGCAAAGTCAGACTCTTTTTGCGCGTACCGTAGTCTTCCTGCATCGCATGGGCCAGTTCCCCTGCAATCTGCAGGACCTCCTTGCCATCGGCTACAATGCCGTATTCGGCGGCAACCCGTTTGAGCTTCTCCTCATCGCGAATCTGGTAACCGGCAGCTTTCCCTTTGGAAACTTCATCCAGCACTTCGACCAGGTCCCGACCGTGGTCGGAGTGAGACGCGGCACCGGCAGCAATCATGCGCCCCAAGTTGCGGGCTACGATGATGTCTGCATCCGCTCCGCACACGCCTTTTTGCGGTCCTTCGCCGAACGGGTCGATGCGGCACGGTCCCATGGTACAAATGCGGCAGCTCAATCCCATCTCGCAGTATCCGCAATTGGGGAGCTGGTTTTGATAGCGATCCCAAACAGTTTCAAGCTGGTCCTGTTCCGCCTTTTTTAACAGCAGTTGACCGTCCCTGGTAATCGTCCGACTGGCATATAAATCGTTCATGGCTACCTCCTTCACAGGCAGTTTATGAATCGTATGGAGAGCTCAATGTAAGACGGGATCAATGTATCAATCCTGGCCCATTTCAATTTGTTTTCTTTTGTGCGTGTTGAGCAGCGTGAAACCCGCGGCCAGATCGCTCTGTAAAACTCCGGTGGAAACGCTCCGCGCCACTTCGTCCGTTTTTCGTTTCAATGCTTCAGCCGGTTCCTCGAACGTCAGCGCATGCACTTTGCAGACCTCTGCACAGGCAGGAATCAAGCCCTGCATCTGGCGCTCAAAGCAGTTGTCGCATTTGGCGGCAACCACTTTGCCGGGAGGTGCGAAACAATGTTCGTGATAGCGGATTACTCCGAACGGGCAGGCCATTGCGCAGGATGCACAATTGATGCACTTGTCGGGATCGATCAAAACCGTATCGAGCGCCAAGTCTCGAAAAATGGCCCCCGGCAAACAGGCGAGCTGGCATGGAGCCGGGTCGCAATGCCGGCAGCGATTGGGGAAACCTTCATTGTAGAGCCCCACGCCGACATGAATGCGGGGTTTGGGCACGGGGGTCTCCAGGATGGCCGAAAAGAGGCCCTTCGTCCTGGAATGTGCGGTTGCGCAGGCGGCCATGCATTGCATGCAACCTACACAACGCTCCGGGTGAACGATGACTTTTTTCATAACGCCTCCTCAATTGTTGCAGTTGCTAATTCTTTAGCGAGTTATGTGAAGACAAGCGGACATCACCGCTTAATCAACTGCCGGTAGTTGAAGGCAGGTGCGAGCATCTTTGCCTTGGGAATTGTCACCGGAGTTTCGCTCTGCATCAAAGCAACCAGAACGCCTCCCTGTTCAACACAGTTGACCAGAGTCATGCCGATCAACCGATCATTGAGAAACACCAGTTTGCGGTAGGTGCGGCGGCGCGGATCGGCTGCCGCCGTGACCTCGTAGTCTGCATCGGAGGACGGGTTGACGATCCCCGCGGTCATCACATCCAGCCCGAAGATGCGCATGACGTTGCGACTCAGACTGCCTTTGTAAGCAACTTTGCGGCCTGCCATGTTCATCCCCGCTATGCGACCTTGGGAGACGGCTTCAGGCCAAATGGCATTAACCCAACGAGAATTTCTTGAAATGTCAACCAATTCCGCCACATCGCCGGCCGCGTAGATGTCGGTAGAGGAAGTCTGCTGATGCCGATCGACGATAATCCCGAGGTCCACCTTGATGCTTTCGCGCGGGACGAAACAATGGGCGGGCAGAACCCCTTTCCCTATGACGACGATATCGCAGTCGATCTCTGAACCGTCGGACAGATAGGCGCGCTCCACCCGGCCGTTGCCATCAAAGCCGACCACATGAGCTTCAACCTGCACTGCCAGTCCTCGTCTCGCCAACTCGTCTCGAATCATCTTCCCGGCCGTTGCATCGACCTGCATAGAGAGCGGATAGCCGGAACGAATCAGCATGGTGACCTTCAGGCCGCGGTGCAGCAATCCGTAAGCCGCTTTAAATCCCACCAGGCCGCCGCCTAGAACCAAAGCTTTGCGTGCATTCGGCAGAGCATCCAGCATACCGCGCACATGTTCCCGGGTGCGCATAAAAAAGATGTTCTGTAGATGTAAGTTGTCCGCCTTAATGGGCCGAGGGTCCGCGCCGGATGCAATCAGAAGTTTGTCATAAGAGATGGCCGCGTCGTTCTGGATGGAGACGGTTTTGTTAGCCACATCGATGGCGCTCACCCGATTGCCGAGAACGGGCTTGATCTTGAATTCGTCATAAAAATCCGCTGCGCGGATCGAGAGTCGATCATGGGGGATGGAGCCATCTAGAACCATGCTGATCATGGGGCGGCAATAGGGGTGAGATGTTTCATCACCAACCAGGGTGATGCCGGCTGCCGGGTCCAAACGGCGAATCATTTCAGCCGCACTGATTCCGGCGATGCCGTTGCCGATGATGACATGTTCCATGTTGACCTCCTGTAGCGGAGAGCAAAAGGGATGCAAAAAAGACAAGAGGCAGCTCTATCATTTGCTGCAGCTAGATGAATGTAGAAGATTTTAAGGGAATCTGTCAAAAAGAAACTCGAAATTTTTCACCGCAGCAACCCATGGCCTCACAAACCAGCCGAAAACTGCTAAGAGGCTGCGCTTGGAATAATTCTTTGAAACAGCTATCGTTCTTACCATGTCGCACCATGGAACCAGCCGGGCAAGAATCATCCTGCCGCAAGCTAAGCCTTGTGAATCAACCTCATGTTCTGGTAGATTGAACCATGCATGGCCATAACCTGAACAAACAGAATCCGACGCACGACTTCATTGTCAAAAACTGGATTTCAGGTTACTTGGCAATGATGAACGGGGCTTCATTCCGCACAAATGGAGGGACGGTTGTTTATGCACCGTCCCTGAATCAGATCTCAGACACGGATGAACAAAATGACCGAGCAGAAGCAACAACCGCAGCAGGTTCAAATCAGCACCGGCGATGAAATGTCCAGGGGAAGATACAGCAACAATATGTACGTGGTGCACAGTCCGGAAGAATTTATGATAGACTGGCTGCTCACCTCTCCAACCGGCGCTCACCTGGTGTCGCGAATAATTGTCACGCCGGGGCATATGAAACGAATCATAGCAGTTCTCACCGATAATCTGAGCAAGTACGAACAGAAATTCGGCCCCGTAAAGCTGACCGAGCCGAGCGACCAAAAGTTCCACTGAACCGGACCGGTAGCGTGCTGACCGGGTGAACTGAAATAAGGCGGCGGATTAAATCCTTAACCGGAATATTTGGGTGTCCTCGGAATTGGACACCGAAAAGGAAATTGCCTAATAATGAATTCAAATATGAGCTCAACAGTAACGGGGGTTCTGCAATTCCTTCCGCGCGGAGGCGGCTTTTTGCGGGACGCCGCCCTTTCCTTTCAACCGACCTCGGAAGACATCTGGGTTTCGTCGAAGCTGATTCGCCAATATGGACTGGCGGAGGGGGCGGTAGTTGCGGGTTCGGCAAACCGCGGCAAGAAAGGATTTCAACTCGACGGCGTTGAGTCCGTATGCGGCTTGCCGCCGGAGCAGTTTCAAGCCCGCACCCCGTTTGACCGGTTGACTCCGATCGATCCCAGAGAAAGGATTCGGCTGGGAGATGGGGGCAACGTATCCATGCGCGTTATTGAATTGATCGCCCCCATCGGCAAGGGCACTCGAGGCCTTATCGTGGCACCCCCCAAAACCGGGAAAACCAGGATTCTGGAAGAAATTGCCAAAGCAATTCATGACACTGAACCGGATGCCCGCATCGTGGCCTTGCTGATTGATGAACGGCCGGAGGAAGTGACTCACTTCCGCCGCAATGTGCCGGCCGAAGTTCTTGCCAGTTCCAACGATCAACATATTCAAGCGCACGTCAACCTGGCGGAGCTGACCCTCGCCCACATCCGCTGTGAACTGGAATGCGGCCGCGATATCGTCGTGCTGCTCGATAGTATTACCCGATTGGGCCGCGCTTTTAATGTGCACGGGTCAGGTACGGGCCGCACCATGACCGGTGGACTGGATGCGAAAGCGCTGGAGATTCCACGGCGCTTCTTCGGGCTGGCACGCAATGTCGAAAATGGCGGCTCGGTTACGGTGATCGCCACTGCCCTCATCGACACCGGCTCACGCATGGACGACCATATCTTCCAGGAATTTAAGGGCACTGGCAACAGCGAGATTGTGCTGGATCGTTTACTGGCGGAGGCCAGGATTTTTCCTGCCATCAATCTGCTGGCAAGCGGCACCCGCAAAGAGGAGCTGCTCTATAAGGCGGATGAAATGCAGTGGCTGGCAGCCCTGCGGCGGAGGCTGGCAGACGCCGATCCAAAAACAGCCATGCTCGATCTGCTAAAGCTCCTTGATACAGCGCCCAGCAACGATGTACTGTTCCAGAAAATAAAACTGGTGCGGTAAATAGGAATGCGAAGCTGACAAAACTCAAACGTTATGACGATGATGGAAGCCATTTTCGCATTGGCTTCGGACCCGACAATCTGCCCGAAGCGGTCCCTCAGCTGGAAACATTCCTCATGAGCCGCTCTTCAAAAGTGGCGACCAGCCGCACCCCGTTGACGAAGCACTCGGGACTGGATTCCTGATCATAATCGTCCTGCATGTACCGTCGATCCGGGAGGAGCTTCAGATAACGGTTGACCACGATCCGTCTTCAGGCTGCCGCAACGTTTATATGGGCAAAAAATTTGCCTTGCAGAAGTTCTCAATTTGTGTGAGAAGCCGTGGAAGATTTTTCTTCGAGGTATTAATAAGATTAAAGAGCATACAGACGAGCTTGATGTAGTTTTACAATCATGATGTTAGGAGCAGTTATGGATCATTTAACCGAAATCAAACCGAGCGTATACGTTCTGAACCTTTCAAAATTCGAGGAGAATGAAGTGGCCAAGAGCAAAAAGAAAAGCACCCCGGTTAAGAAGGTCCGTCGATCCACTGATCCCCAGCAAGTGCCAACTGCGCCGGCAGCTGAACAAATTGTGCCGGCAGCTGAACAAACTGTGCCAACAGTCGAAGCAGCTGTGCCGGCAGTCGACGGCCAAACGGTCGTCATTGATCAGACCAAGGTTTCTTACGACGAAGACACGAGATTGTACACCATCGAATTTAAAGGTGAGTTTTGTGACGATAGCCGAGATTTGGATAAAACCATGCGGGTCATCCGTGAGCTTGTACCGGGCGTTACCGAAAAAGAATTGAGTGCGCTCAAGGAATTATGAAGAAGTTCGGCAGGAGCGCTGGTTACAGGTAACATGGACGGGGAGATCGAGGCTGGAATAAAAGGCGATCGCGGACTGCGCCCGCGCGAACAGCCGGTGTTACCTGTAACGATTGTGGCAGCTACTCTCCGACTTCGCCCCGGGCGAGCGAACGCTGATAAGCCTTCCAGCCCGGGCAGATGTAGGTGTGCAATTTCCACAAGATGCCGATAAAGGATCGAGGATGTGCCTCGGCTTTCTTCCTCATCGAACATTCTTCACAGCGCGTTTTTTCATTTTGACTCATAATTTGCTCCTCAAAGCGTGGCTGCCCGCCCATATGTCGCTTGCGTGGTGTTTCCGGAGACCCTCTTCTGTTGATCATAGTTGATCTCGGGCGATGTCACTCGTTCAAGCCATTCGATGTACTCATACGCTTCGTGAAAGGACTCTCCACACATCTCAGGTGAAGCCTTGAAGCCGCTGCAAACGGCGGGGCGCTCCAGCTTGCCATACAGCTTACACCGATTATCCGAAGCCAGTTGCACACAACGAACGCCGGCAGGCTTTCCCCCGGGCATTCCGGGGATCGATGATGAGATGGATATTGCTATGCAACATGCGCCGCAGCCGGCCCTGCATTTCATTATTTATTCTCCAGTTTGCCGTAATCCTTTTTGAGCGGTTTTTTGCGCAACGATCAATTGCCGACAAGCCAATCCAGGGCATCATCTATGTGCCGAAAAATTCAGACCTGTGGCATCGCGGCTATTTGTATGAAAAGCCTACATCATTGCAAGCAAGTGCAATCTAGGGTTTTCTCTTGAACAACAGATTGCCGATGCCCGGCAATGCGATTTCGATCTCGTCAGCCCCGCTGATTTCACCTGCAACGACACCGCCGCCCCTGTAATGAAGCCAAATCTGTTGGTCCCTTTGCTCCCAACGAACGGGCACCTCTTCGTCCTCGAAGTTCCATGAGCCATTGCCGCTGCTCTGGAGCACCAACACCACAACGTGTTTTGAGTCCTGCGGATCGATCGCCTCGTACCTGCCGACCAGAGCAGGCTGCTGCCCGCAAGACCAGAGGACGACCAACAAATGGAGCATTACGACAAAAATGTGAAAGGAACGGTTCATCTTTAGAGATCTCTAACACTTAGAAAGAAATTCTTTTCAATCTGCAGCGCCGAATCAAACGCATAAACATAGCTAGCCAACATCAGCCAAACCAGGTCGCGCATCAAAGTCTTCCAGCTCATCTGCTCTCCCAATGCGTGAAAGCAGCCACATCCAATCGGCAGGTCGCGCATCAGGCTTATTGCGACGGCAATGCTAAACAGTGCCAACAAACCCGTGATGACTGCCGCAGCCGACCTGGCTCTAAAGCCGATTACCAGAAAAAGGCCACAGATCAGCTCGGTCCAAGGCATGACAAGCGCCAGCAGGTTAACCGCCCAGTACGGCACCAACTGATAACTGGCAATTGTCTCGGCGAATTCTCCCGCATAATTGATCTTGTACATGCTGGCATAGATGAACAGGCCCCCTATATACAATCGGACTGCCAACACCAAGTAAGGGTGAGTCAGTAGATCCTTGAGGAGACCGACGGATTTCAATGCGTCGCTGGATAACCTTGCTGTTCCCAAGCTCCCAATCCTCCGGAGAGAATTTTTACCTGCTCATGCTCACGAGCAAGCAGCAGTTCCGCTACCAACTTGTCATAGTGTTTGCTGATATTGCGTCCATACACGATTACAGTGGTTTCCGAATTCAGCAGTCTTGCCAACTTCATTTTGTAGATGATTTCAAACAAGGCAGAGGGTACGTTCACCGAGTCGGCAATATGCTTTTGGTTGTAAAACTCAGGCGGTCTGGCATCGACTATCACCGCCTGCCCGGACTGTTGCAGCGTTCTCGCCGTGACAGCATCGATCTCGGCAATCGGCGCCTGAAAAACTGTCTTCGGGAGAACCGGAATACCGTTCGGATTAGCGTAGTTGAAAGCACAAGCCAAAATCAGTGCGGCAAGCAGAATCAATGAAACATCCAGCACACTCACTCGACCGATTAGATCGGCCTGCCGCTGCAACACACTTTTGAGTGCTGATTTTGCCTTCTCCAACACCTTGATCGTATGCCGCGCTTCGGTGAGGTCCGAGATCGTTTGTCTGAGCTCCTGGTTGGATTGCGTCAGGTCTTCATTGAGACACTGGATGGTCTCAAAGGCGCGAACATTTTTTAAAAAGATCATGAAACTGGAGGCCTGGGCAAACAAGAGCTGCTCTTCTTCGATCGACAGCGGAAGATCAGCCAGGGTCGCTCCGAGACCGACCAGCGCAAGGGCTGATCTGTCGACGACGAGCATGGCGGCAAACTGGACGTTCATGCCAAGCCCGAGGTCGTCGAAAAGTAGTGCCGGATCTTGCAGCCGGGTAACGGTGAGCGGCTCCATCGAGCGCTTTGCGGCTGAGTCCAGGCACTTGTAAAAGAGCTTGTCGGCCTCCTTCGCGGTGATCTGAAGTTGTCGGTTAGTACCACGGGCGGCGCCTTTAACCGTTTGCGCAGATCGCTCATAAACCAGGGCGAATCCCTGACTAATGCCAAATGTCCCCATGATGTTCAACAGGAAAGTCTCTAGAAGCGCCTGCGATTCAGCGATAGGGCTCAATTCTGCTGTGAGCTCGTAGAGGCTTTTAAGATGATATATTCTTCGGTCCAGGTCTGCACGAGCTCGCTGAGCCAGTTCGAGGGTTTCGTTCAAGCTGAGGTTCTTCTGCTGCAACTCGGCATTGAGCTGTTGAATGTTTTTGGTGAATAGGGCATGCGACAATCTACTGATCAAAATATTGATGAGGTTTGAGAGAAGGCTGTAGTCGTCTTCTTCCAAGGGTTCCTCGGATATCTTTCTACCCAGTCCCAATAGTCCACAGTATTCCTGATCGATGCTCCACAGCAGAACAACTTCGGTTTGTCCGGGCAGCGGCGAATAGTCGGGCAGACTGTCGCGGTTTAAAATTTTTGGCGCGGAGGTTGACAGGCCTGCGGATGCTTCCTGCGAGTAGAACTGTTCGTAGATAGGCCACAGATTCCGTTTGAGGTGCATCGCTTCGGATTCCGGGATGCCTCTCTGGACCAGGCTTCCCTGCCGGCTGTTGGTGTTCAGCAACAGTATCAACCCTTCACGTATGCCCAATGAGCCCATTGTCATCAGCAGGAAGGCATCCATAATTCTCTTGGGTTGTATTAAACCGCTCAGCTCCCTTGAAGTCTCCAGAAGAGTCTCCAGGAAAAATACCTTCTTGTCGAGCTCGGTGCGGGTTTTTTGCACCTGTTCAAAAGCGCTTTGCAGTTGTGAAGTATCGGATTGCATGGGTTATTCTGCGAGCTTATTGATCTTTTCATAGAATGGTTCGATATCTTTAATGGTGCCGGGATGCACGTAAAGCAGCTTTCCTTCTTTATCCACCAACAACGTAAAAGGGGTTCGTGGCTCTCCCAGTAACTTGTGAATGATATATTTCGGGTCTTGCACCAGGGGGTAATTGTACTGGCCTTCCTTGCGCAAATGCTCCACCTCCATGGCGGTCCCGCCTGCAGCGATGCCAAACATTTTCACTTTTTCCTTCAGCTTTCCCTTCTGCAGCCGATTGAACAGATTTCTGAACAGGGGAGCTTGCTCGTAACAGTAGGGGCAATAGACACCAATTATTTCAACCACTATCAGATTGGCCTCGATATCCCCAAGTTTGAAAGTGGGCGCTTTCACTCCCAGGTATTGCCGATCGTTTTCCCCAGTTGGAGTGGTAAGCTCCATGTCCGGCAAGGTTTCACCTTCTTTTGGCAAACTTGCACAGAACGCTTGCCGCGCACAAACCGACAGGCACAAAAACGTTAAAACAATGAGCATACATTTGCTCTGCCGATGCGTTTTCATAAGGAACCCTCCTCTGCAGCTCCACTCATGAATGAACTATAATTTTAATTTTAGAGGCAACCAGTGGCGATTTCAGCTTTCGACACCACTCAAGGCCTGCGCCAGAGACTCGTGGGACTTGACCAACCTGGATATGCCGACGATCTCAAACACCTTTTTGAAATTCTCCGACAACCCGGCGATCAGCACTTCCTGTCCCTCTCTTTTGATATCCAGCAGCAGTTGAGTCAGCAGGGCAATGCCGGCGCCGTTTATGGATGCATTCTCGAGAAAATGAAGGATGATTGTCTTCTTATTCATTTCCACTGCTTGTTTATATGCCTCCTGCAACCTCGGCTCCGAGTGCGAAGTTAGATTTCCCTGGATGTGCAGCACTGCACATCCTCCAACCGCTTCCAGAGTAATTTCGTTTTCCTTGTTTATGGCCAGCTGCCATCTTTCTTTTGCTCGTTTGAGGGCTTGTTCGAGAAGATGGCGCTGAATGGGTTTATTGATGAAATCTGTGGCATCAAGATTGAGTGCTTTGATGGCCAGATCCATATCTCCATGCCCCGTAATGACAATCACTTCGGTTCTCGGCTCGATTTCCTTGATGCGCTTCAGCACCTCGATTCCATCCATGCCCGGCATCTTTATGTCCGTGAGGACCAGAGGCGGCCGTTCCCGCTCGAAGACCTCGAGCCCCTCTCTGCCGTTTTCTGCAGTAAACACGGTATATCCATAAGCGTTCAGGGTATGCCGGAACATAACCAGAGTGGGTTTTTCGTCATCTATGATAAGTACTTTGTTCATTCAATCTCCCCGCATCGAGCTCGAATTGTCACAACATGTTTAACGACCTGTTCAACCTGCCGCAGCAAAACTCAGTTTAAAGGTTGTCCCTGCGCCTTCCTGACTCATGACCTGTATGTCTCCGCCGTAATCTTGAACTATGCCGTAGGTGATAGCGAGACCAAGGCCCATATCGTTGCTGGTTTCCTTGGTGCTGAAAAAAGGCTCGAAAATCTTGTCGCGCACCGACTCAGGGATGCCGATACCGGTGTCATGCACTTCCACCACGACCTGGTCGTCGTCCTGATAGGAGCGAATCGTTATCGTCCCTCCAGAAGCTCCGCTCTGCGCTTCCGCCTTTTCATTGATGGCATCGCGCGCATTCGCCGCAAGGTTGAAAAAAATCTGTTGGAGCCTGTTGTCATGAGCAAGAATGGGTGAAATTTTTTCCGTAAGCTGCAGTCGAATAAGGATGTTTTCCAGCTCGAACTGCCTTTTGACAATGGAGACAACTCCTCGGATTGGCTTGTTGATGTCGAGTTTTTCCGTGACGAGCTCCGCCTTTCTGCCGAACGATCGGAGGGTATTGATGATTTCCGCGGCCCTGTCCACCTGGGTGCTGATTTCAGAAACGACCTGATGGACGTGCTCCGTTGGAACTTCTAGATTCTGCTCGCTAATCATCGCCAGAAAATCGCTTCCCATCTTGATTGCGTTCAATGGCTGATTGAGCTCATGGGCGATACCGGCAGACATTTCTCCCAAAGACTTCATCTTGCTGGCTTGAATCAATTGCGCATCTTTTTCGATCATCTCGGTGATGTCGGTAGAAGAGATAATAATGGCCGGCTTTCCTCTATAGCTGATATGACAGGCGTGCAGGCTTACAAAGAATGGTTTGCTTCCCTTGCGGTAGTGCATCACTTTTGGATAGTATACAGACCCTTGACCTCCTCCTTCGTCTTCGAACGAAGCCAGGCAGGAGGCCGTATTTTCCGATCCGAGCTCAAAAAAAGACTTACCGAGCAACTCGCCTTTGGGATAACCATACACCTCTACCGACCGCGGATTGGCATCGAGTATCTCGAAGGTACTGCAGTCTACGACAAAAATCGGGTCCGGACCGCTGTCAAACAAAGATCTGTATTTTTCTTCCGACTCATGCAAACGTCTTCGATACAGTCGGATGCTCCAAATCATGTTGTAGAAAGAATCGGCCAACTGAGCCACTTCGTCACCCCGCTGTCGCCGATAAAACTCGCATTTGCGGCAAATTCGCAATTCCTCATCGGGAGTTTCGGGGTGGCTGATTAAAGGGTCCACCTGGTCAAAATGCCAACAGGGCAAGTCGTTGCTGGCAAAGGCGGGGCAGTTGTGAGGCTCCCATCCTCCTCTCACCTGATGCAAATCCAGTTGAACATCGAAATTTCCTCGGCTTAGCTCGTCAGATATTTTCGTAAGCTTCGAAATGGGCATGGTGATGTACTTGGACAGCCAATGGCTGAGAACAAATATGATTATGATAATGACCGAAAGGTACCCAAGAAAGGCGAATCTCAGTTTTGCCACCAGACTGTCTATATGGCTCTTGTTCAGGCCGACGTGCACCATGCCGATGCGGTATATGCCCTGAGTGATGGGAGTGGCAATGTCGTAGGCAGCCTGATCTCCAACCGCGACAAGCCGCACACTGCGGATTTCGCCGGCTGGGACCGGGTTGGCCTGACGCAGCCCACCAGGGAAAGGACGAGTGAAAGTGTGACTGATTACTTCGTTGTCCTGATCGGTTATGAAGATATATGAAACCAGATGCTGGCGCTCCGTTAGCTTTGCCTCATCGAATATCAAACTCAACAGCTCGGGGTAGTTCTTATCGAGGATGTATCCGCTGCCGCGCTCGGCGATGGTCCGAGCTATGGCTACGCCCCTTAATTCCAGCTCTGTAATGAGGGTCGAGACCAGTATCCAGCGGGCAAGAAAAGCAATGGTGGCGCTTATGATCAGGATCACTACCAGGTTGGCAAAAAAAAACTTAGTCTTCAGGCCAATGTCGGCAAACCGTTTCATGGCTGTTGAGAAACCTCCTTGGATGGTGCCGCATGAAAGTTCCTCGCTGAAATTTCTTGTTTGATTCGTGTCCAATCCTGAACCAAAACGAACTCGCCGTTCTCCAGCAGAGTAAAATAAACTTGATCGAGACCCTGGTGGTCGTTGCCAGCGAAGGAGATTTCGAGATCGGGCCCCAACGAATAATTCTGAATGGATTCGACCGCCGCAATGAAGCCGTCTCTGGTTAAATCGGCTCCAGCCCTTTCCAGTCCTTCAACCAAGACTCGGGCATTGATGTATCCTTCAAAACCCACAAAGTTCGGCTTATCGCCCGGAAAGTATTTCTCCAATAAAGTGACATACCCCGTTTCACCCTCCAACAGCGATTTAGGCTCCCCACCTTCCGGTGGCGGCACCACCTGCGACATGATTACGGTGATATGGGTTTGCAATGCAAGCCTGCGGGCCAATTCCTCGGCACCGACAAAGGAAACCAGGTAGAAGACCGGGTTATATCCTCGTTCAACGGCGACTCGGATGAACTTTGCACAGGGATCATAAGTCCCAATCATGACTACCGCCTCTGCCCCTGAGCCAATAATCTTGTTGAGCCCTTCCGCAACTTCCAGAGTGCCACGAATGTAAGAACCTCCGGCAACAGGGGCCAGGTTGAATTCCTTTAGAGCCAGCTCGGTTCCTGTGAGTCCATCGAAGCCAAATGCATCGTATTGATAGAAAACGGCGATTTTGCTGAGACCAAGATCCTTGAGCAAGTGCGTTACCGCGGCCCTGGTCTCCTGATAATATGATGCTCGAACATTGATCACGTAAGAATTGAACGGGTCGCGCAGTGCGTTGGCACCTGTGAACATACCCACCAGGGGGATTCTGGCTTCTTCCACCAGAGGCAAAATCTTGACCGTCGTCGGCGTGCCGACGTAACTGAACAGAGCAAACACTTTATCATCGATGATTAATTTCTGAGTATTAGCCACGCACTTTGGCGGATCGTAGCTGTCATCGTATGCGATTATTTTGATTTTGCGGCCATGTATTCCACCGTTATCATTCACATAGTTGATGTAGCACAGGGCTCCTCGCAAGGTCTGAGCTCCCAGGAAGCTGGCGTGCCCTTGCAGCGCCAAAGAAGACCCCAACAGAATTTCCTTTTCGGTAACTCCGGGGGAAACTTTGGGAGTAATCGTATCCACATCGGATTGCTCGCACCCGGGAAGCCATGAAAGCAAGATCAATAAAAGCAGCACATAAGGGCCTCGATTTTTCACCCAAGCCTCCTGTAACTCATAACCGCACGAATTTACTTCTGGAAACAACAGCGAAGAACACTCAAGCGCATCAGCCGGCATCTGTAAGAGGGAAAATGAGATTTCTGGACTCTTTAATTATATGCATTTACGGAACATTTCCACCTAAATTTGAACACCCTTTCCCAGCTTCATCAAGAAGGGAAAGATCCCCTCTGATCCGATACGTTCGACAGCGGTCTTTCTGAATCCGAGCCAAGAGGCATCTTCGGTTAAAATTCGCCTGCGATGTTTGCGAAATAGACACATTTTTTGTTTTTGGGGAAATATTGTGAACCCACTCGGTTCTTTGTTGAGACAATGAGCCGGCAATGCCTCTGAACTTCGGCCCGGCAAAGAGGATCAACTCTTCTTTGCTGAAATCAACCGGGCGAGTGCTCTGCGCACGCCCGCAAGTTGACTCCCGGCAAATCAGCCGGGGATGGGAAGGATTGTTTCAGCGGAGCAAGAACCGAGAACGTTGAGATTGCCCCAATCTGTTAATCTGTACCTCTGGCGCGAGCTCAATTGAACGCTCAGCATGACGGCTCGTACGACTAAATTCAGTTTTTCGAGACGGGACCAATTCGTCTATTTTGCTCATCGGCTCAGCTATTTGTTATGGCTCAATGCGGAATAGTGGGAAGGTTGTCCAAGACACGTTCGCCCTGAGGTATCGAAGGGCGGCTCTACTTGTGTGTGCTTCGATACCTCAGCACGAACGGCCTGCATTATTCCCACTATTCCGCGATGAGCCTTTGTTGTTCTCCCGAATGAGCTCCCTTTGAACCTCGCTCTCTCGCCGACCCGCGTTTAGTTATTTCATGCAGCACAGTTTGTATTTCTTGCCGCTTCCGCACGGGCACGGCTTATTTTTGGGGTATTCCGACCCCTCGAGCCGAAACTGAATCTCGACGGGCTTATCTTCAGGCTTGATTCCCAATTCCCGCGAAAACTCTCTTCTTTTTTGGCGCACCATTTTTTTGAACACGGACCTGTCTTCGGTGAGGTAAAAATTGCCTTTCTCAAGGCCTTCGTAGCAGTTTTCTATCCAGTCGAAGGCTGCCTGCAGCCTTCCTTCGGCATGATCGAGCCGGGCCAAGCCGGCCATCGCTTCCAGGGCGCGAGCATCGAGGTCCACCGTTTGCAAATAAGCCCTTCTGGCAGACGGATAATCCTTCACATACTCGTAAAATTTAGCCAGCGCCAATTGCGCCGCCGGCCTGGCAGGATGCAGACGAACCGCGTCCAGATGCTCCCGTTCGACATCGGCAAGCGTCACCGGCTTCCCGTCTTTTTCATCCACCTTTACATGTTTGAAGGGGTAATATGAGGGCGGCTGCATATTCATCCGCTGCAAAGCGAGCACTTTCACAGATTCGGTGGTGATCTGAGCAAAACTCCGGGCTGTCAGCTCGAACTGATTGAGCGTTTGACAGTTCTTGCAGCGGATATCATCAACAATGACCAGCCCGTGTTTGTAAGGCGTGAAGTCCTGACCGTCCTGCTGTTCCTCTTCACTCCTCTTAGGGTGTTGATGAATTTCGTGCAGCTCGTATTGATATCGCTTGCCGCAGCTTTTGCAGGCCAACTCAAGCTGAATCGCTTCGGGCCAGCGGGCTTGTTCGCCACTCCAAATGCGCCGGTCTTCCTCGGTAAAAGCATCGCCTCTTTGCACATCGCGCGCAATTTCGGCAAAACGCTCCGGGGTTATCTCGTTAATTCTGCAAAGGTGAAGGTAGACTCTGCCCAAATCCCATTCGCCGGGGCGATATTCTTTTTCCAGGAACGGCAAAAATCCCTTTGAACCGGTCTCATAGGCAAACTTCAGACTTCTTTCCGGGCTTTCGACATAAAGTGAAGGAAAACGAGAAACAATGCTCTGAATCCCCTCTTGCGTCGGGAGCCGGGCGAGGATATCCAATATGAGCAATGTTTCCGCCAAAAGAGCGCTGTCCAAACGAGCGATCAAGGAAGGAACCGCCGGCAGGCCGATTCTCAACAAAGCCGTTTGCATCGCTTCAACAGCAAGTTCATCCTTAAATACTCCAATCATCCCGACTATCGAATCTGCAGCCTCGGAAGCCCTCAGCATACCCAGCATCTCTAAAGATCTCAGGGCGCCCCAACTTTCCGGCTGATTCTGCATGCTTTTGCTCAGGACGGAAATGAGCTCTTGCCGGTCGGCTTGATTGATGACTTCCTCTGTCAGTGTTTGATCTGTCGCTTGCGGCGGCCTGTTGCGAAGCAGATAGTCCAGTTTGGCTTGCCAGTGCGATTCAGGCTGCGGCTCCGGGAACGTGTCTTCTTCAACTATGCGTACTGCCGCCGATACTGCCAGACATGCCGCACCATAGTGCCATTTGTCAGTTCCGGGGCTTCCACGCAGCATCTCCAGGACCAGCTGGAATATGTCTCTTGCCAACCGGCTATACTTGCCCCCATCGAGTGAGTCGGCCGCCGCTTCATTCAATAGATCGACCATGCGCGAGCAATCATCTTCCATTAAAGGAACTGCCTGGCGGATAGAATCAAGTGACCTTTTGCTGCGGGCTCCGGCCGCTTCTTCAATAGTCTTCAGGCGTTTCAAGATGTGACGTGCAACTGCGGGGTGGTTTGCGAAGAAAACATCCGCAGGGTTCAGCTCGGGATCGATCTGGGCCAACAACAAACCGAGTGCATTTCGTCGCCGCTCGTCTTTTCGGCCCTCGTCCAAAGCCACCTTCAACAGGTTCTCCACATCCTCTGGTCGATGGTGCTCAAGGAGAGAGGCATAAAAAAGATCCGCGTGAGATGAATCTTTTCCTTCAACGGCAGCCTCCGTGTGCTTCAACAGAGTGTAGGCCTCCTCTTCGGGAATGCGGCCGAGAGCGTAAATCATGGCGATAATCTGCTCCTTGCCAAGCGACTCTTCTGCCAGGATGCGCTCGCGCATCCACTGCACACCCTCGGCACATCTCCAATCTCCCAGCACGCGAATGGCCCTGGCCGAAACCTTTTCACCGCCGCCGAAATAAAGATCTCTCAACAGGGGAAGCAGCTCTTCGCGACGTTCGCGGCCGACAAAGTCCAGGCTCCGCTGGACGATTGCCGGGCGCTTGTCTTGCAGCAACCGGGGCAATCGGCTTCGGAACACCGCCGGGTAAAGATAAAACAGCTTTGCAACGGCCCATTCCCCGACCGAAGGTTGAGGGTGACCCAAAAGCTCTTCGAGCTTAGACGCAGACCAGATATAAGAAGCCATTCATTACCTTCCACATTAGTGATTTTGGAAATATTCGAGCGTTCAGAAAAAAGACATCGAAATGAAGCGTAATAGATACAGATTGAGACAAAGACTGTCAAGAAAAGCCCAACTAAATCCAGGGTGAACTTGTTCTGAGATAGTTCCAGATTTAAATCACAAATTTGCATCCAAGTCTGGTCAAATTCCCTCCAGT
>ENA-OSEO01001605-OSEO01001605.1-sediment-metagenome-genome-assembly--contig:-NODE-1605-length-39320-cov-14.549550_pt1 | contig 39320 bp, 32 predicted proteins | sample MGYA00237883_ERZ534232 | MGnify/ENA metagenome assembly ERZ534232 | reverse complement strand
TTCCAAGGCTTCTTTTACATGCTCATCTTTCAAACGAATGATTGCCCGGCCCCTCGTGTTATTTGTGCACCTGCCATAATGTTTGCACTGAATGCAGGTCAACGGCCCTTTGATTCTGTATAGGTAATGCCCCTTTACTTCACTGTAATGCGAATATTTTAAAATCTTGCCCTCAGGACATATATACTGATTGGTCTCTTTGTCATAGAGAAATTTATCCTTCCCAAATTCGTCATCTTGAGGTTTGTGTAACGCTTGTTTTTGACTGGGCACTACTACCTCAATGTCTTCCTCTACGACTTCTTTTAAGTCCCCTGTGTTGGCATACCCAGCATCCGCACATGCTGTCTTGCATTTCCTGCCAAGTACTTCATTGGCCTGTTTTAACTGCCCTGAAAACTGTTTTGTATCATTACTTTCATTTGCTACATCGCTGTTTACTATCAACCCATGTTTCTCATCTACTGTTATCTGGGCGTTATACCCTGCATGAGTGCCTTGCCTTCCGCGTACTTTTACGCAATCCTCATCCACTGCGTTGAGCTGCTTCCTTTCTTCTTTCTTTATCTTCTCAACTATGGCTTGTACTTTCTCTTTCAGGGCCAGCTTATTTTTCAATTCTTCCGGTAATCTTACAGGGATCCCGCTTTCACTGTTATCTGCCTGCTCGCATTCTTTTAATATTTCTTCTATCCGCTTGTTTGTCTTCTCCAATACCTTACGGCTCTTCTCCTCAGTCCATGTCTGATTAATCGATGCATTTGCCCTGATTTTGCTTCCGTCTATGAATAGCGTGTTGCCTTCTATCAGCTTTAAGTCAATGCACAATTTTACACACTGCTTTAATACTTTTTTTAATGCGCCTGTATTGTCACGCCGAAATTTTGCTATTGTCTTATGGTCAGGTTTCATGCCCCCTGTCAGCCAGATGAATGACAGGTTGTGATGCAAAGCCCTCTCCAGTTTCCTCGAACTCCTCCAGCCATACGAATACCCATATACCAAAATCTTCAACATTACCTTGGGATCATAAGCAGAATTGCCTACTTTGTCCTCTTCAACCTCTATCCCTAATTCTTCCAAATTAAGCGCTTCTACAAAGGCATCATATGCCCTTACAGGATCATCTTCCCCTACATATTCCTCTATCGTAGGCGGCAACATCGTTAGCTGTTCTCTGTTTCCTCTCTTAAATGCCAACTGCCCTTCTCCCTTCTTACCTTTTTTGCCATCTATTATATCACCTTGCCAATTGTGACACAGTCTGGAAAACGGGAATCCGGAACGTGATAGAAATTTAAACAGCTCTTAAAATTTTCTGAGGCAAATAACATAGTATTCATAAAATCGTTTTATCTACTCTTGGCAGCGAGAGATCAAAAAACTTTACCTCTCTCCCTTTTGCCATGAAGGAGATGCTGATCCTGATTTCGTCCGGCACAGTCTTATTAATGTCAGTATCCCAGGTTTTTACCCATCTATTATTGTATTGTGCTTCAACATTGAACGATTCCAGACCCTCAATGATATCAACGCCTTCCGTTCCTTCTGTATCAAAAGGTAATGATACTTTCTTGAAGAGATAGAGCTTTTTGTCCTTTTCTTCGGCATAGTAAGAAATCCTGGAGAGACCCGGTCGAAACGGTGAGAACGCGGTGAACGTAAGCTCAGCAGTCTGCTTTCCATAGATATCCCTGTCCCGGATCTTTAACAGGGTCATGCTGTCACTCCCCCTGTAAACAGTAGCATCCAGTTCGCGTTTCAGTATGTCCAGTGCCTTCCGTGCCTCCTGTGTCTTCAGCAGTGATTCATCCATGCCATCGACTGCCCTGTGGCTTAAAATGAACGTGCTATAGATTGCAGCAAGGACGACGGATAACAGAGTCGCTGCAACGAGGACTTCAAGGAGAGTGAATCCGCGATCAGAATGATATTTTAAACTCGAACAAACGTTTGCGGTTTGTGTTTGACCAACCCCGGTAAGTACATACCTTGTGTGCCCATCCTTGGCAAGCGCACCTTCCTTTTGCTCCCCCTTGGCAAGGGCCTCCCCGCTTCCCCCCCCCTTGGTAAGGGGGGGATGGGGGGGTGTTATAAAATCTCCTCTATTCAAAAATAAACTCATTCAGTTTTATCTCTTCCTTCCCTGCTTTGACCTCCACAATAATCTCAGCAATCCCGGGATATGGTGAATCCCTGACAAACGTCTCATACGAATAATTTCTATAGGGTTCTTCAAAATCCCCCTTTCCGCGTACAGGGTTTTTCTCCAGTTCAGCCATCTTTTTCTTTGCAAGAAAGGTAGCGATAGTGATAGCTTCATGCCTCTCGACAATGCCAAGGTGATAGTTGAGCGTGTAAATAACTGTGACAAGAAGGCCGCCGACAATGGCAAGGGCGATGAGGACCTCAAGAAAGGTAAAGCCCTTTTTGAGTGAAGGATCACGTGCTGATAAGAGAATGCAAAACCTCAGTTGGTTCAATACATGTAAAAGTTTCATCCGCTGAGAAGTTACACCCCCTTTTCTAAAAGGGGGTAGGGGGGGATTATTGAAATATATTTTCTGCCTCATGTTATCTTTACCCTCCCGCTAAGGTGGTGCAGGGTGACAGACATCTCGTTACCTCCGTCACTCATGTGGACACTGATGTTTTCGCGTGTGCCGAGCGGCTCGAAGAAAAATGTTATCTCGCCTTTTGATACCCTTCCTGTTGCCTGTGTCGTAACGCCTGTTAAGTCGTCGAAGGCTTTTTCCCTCTTGCCGTCGGGTCCTGTCCACAAAACCATGCCTTCATCGAGGTCGAATCGTATGAAGTATGTCTGCTTGCGTGCTACAGCGCTGTCATTCATGTGCCGGAGAAGAGATGCCATTTCCCGGACTTCGGACTTGAGTCTCCTCTCCCCGAGATCGGTAAACGATGGCAGGGCAATGGCCATAACAATCGATATGACGAACAGCGCAGCGATAAGCTCAAGAAGGGTAAACCCGCCCGAACCCCGCCGGAATAACCCCTGTCGTGCAAAAGACTTTTCAGACAACCTTGCCTCCGATAAATGCATTTCCCGGGTTAATGCACCGTGTGCAATTCCAGCGGGACTTACTGCATGTTCCAGTTCTGGATGTCGGCATCTTTCCCCTCTCCGCCTTCTCTCCCATCAGCACCGTAGCAGATTAAGTCGAAATCTCCGTAGACACCGGGTGATATATAAAGATAGGGATTGCCCCAGGGATCAAGGGGAATTACCCTTTGCTCAAGATACCCGCCATCTCTGTATTTCAGCGGGGTCTTCCCTACCGATGGCTGTTCTATCAGTGCTTCAAGTCCCTGTTCTGTACCCGGATAGAAACCGTTGTCAAGCTTGAATAGTTTGAGCGCTGTCTCGAAATTCCTGATCTGAACCTTTGCCTCTGCAATGCGTGCATCATCAGTCCTGCCTATTATTTTCGGTGCGACAATAGCTGCAAGTATGCTGAGGATAAACACGACAACGATGATCTCGAGCAGGGTGAACCCGTTATTGTCATTCATACATTCCTCCAAAAAGTAAATTATGATTATTTAGTGCCTGTGTATAAATTATCGTGTACTCTCTGTCATTCCCCGACTTAATCGGGGATCCAGTATTTTCAATACCTTCTGGATGCCGGATCAAGTCCGGCATGACGGCGTACCTGTATTTATACACATACACAAATTAAACCTTCACACTCACATATCATTTATTATTTTATGAGCTGATTGAGCTGGAATATCGGCAGAAGGACTGCAAGGACAATAAATCCGACGATGAGTCCCATGATGAGGATCATCCCCGGTTCGAGGAAGGAGAGTGCCTTCTGCACCTTTCTCGAGAATTCATCCTCGTATGAATCAGCAGCACTTTTTAACACCTCAACCAGCTTTCCGCTCCTTTCACCTGTTGAAATAAGCTGCAGGAGGACAGGGGGGAACCCCTCGAGGGATGCTGAAAGCCCTGCTCCCTCTGCAACATGTTTTTCAGCATTGCGTACCCGTTGCTCGAGAACGCTGTTCCCGATGGCCTTTGCAGCGAGCTCAAGTGATCTGAGCATAGGGATCCCTCCTTCAAGAAGAGAGGAGAGGGTTCTTGTAAAGCGTGTGAAATAAAGGGTTTGCAGCACATCTCCGGGTAAATGAAGCACAAGTCTGTCGAGGAAGCGCCTGTTTTTTTCACTGAGTCTCCTGAGGCCGAACATGCCACCGAACAGCATGATGAGAAGAAGCCACCAGAAGTTCTGAAAAACATTACTGATTGAAATAAGCACGACAGTGACGAAAGGGAGTGCGCTTTCCGTATCCCTGAAGATATTCGTTATCTTCGGTATGACGAAGGTAAAGAGAAAGGAGAGGACGATGAAACCGACGCAGATCATAATCGTGGGATAGATCATGGACATCCTTACTTTTGATTTAAGGTTTGCCTGTGATTCCAGAAAATCTGCAAGGCGCCTGAGGACCATGTCGAGGTTGCCGCTTGCCTCTCCGGCAGCGACCATATTCACGTAAAACTCAGGGAATATCCTGTTATAACCCTCGAGGGCCTTTGAAAAGCTAGACCCTGCTGCAATATGTTCCTTTATACTAACGAGCATATTCTGCCAGTAACCTTTATGCTCCTCTGCAATGGAACTCAGCGAATCGATGAGTGTTACACCGGATGAGAGAAGGGTTGACAACTGCCTTGTTGTTGTTGGCAGGAGCGATGTGTCGGATCTTCCGAAGAACGCTGACCTTTTCCTATAGAGAGTCTCCCTGACCGTTTTCGGATACAGTCCTGAATCCTTGAGACGTACGACAGCATCCTTGTAGCTGTTTGCCTCGAGCGTGCCGGTTACCTCTGACCCGTCTGACCTGTAGCCTCTATACTGAAATATCGGCATAATCCTTCTGGGTTACCCTGAGGACCTCTTCAAGGGTTGTTGCGCCGCTGACAACCTTTTCAATCCCGTCCTGGCGGAGGGTCTTCATGCCCCGGGAGACAGCAACATTTTTGATGCCCTGTGCATCGATCCTGTCGGTAATCAATGGCCTTATCTCGTTATCTATGGCAAGGAGCTCGAAGATACCCGTTCTGCCGTAATAGCCCCTGCCCTTGCATTTCTCACAGCCCTCACCGCGATAGAGCAGTAACGATGTTCCCTCTTTACCAGGCAATGAATTTTGTATGTATGTCTTTTCGACATCAGAAGGCTGGTATGATTTTTTGCAATGAGGACATATAGTCCTGACAAGCCGCTGGGCAAGGACAGATGTTAAAGATGATGCAACGAGAAATGGCTCGATACTCATGTCGATGAGTCTTACGAGTGCGCTTGGTGCGTCATTTGTGTGGAGGGTGCTCAATACGAGGTGGCCTGTCAGCGATGCCTGCATCGCTATCTCTGCAGTCTCAATGTCCCTTATTTCCCCGACCATGATGACATCAGGGTCCTGCCGCAATATTGACCTGAGGCCGGATGCAAAGGTCAGGCCTATCTTGGGTTTTACCTGCATCTGGCCGATCCCTTTCAGTTGATACTCTATGGGGTCCTCAACGGTAATGATATTCTTTTCCTCGGTATGAATCCTGTTGAGGGCAGCATAGAGCGTCGTGGTTTTTCCACTTCCTGTAGGGCCGGTGACGAGGATTATACCGTCCGGCCTCTTGAGATCCTCTTCGAGTTTCTTTTCATCATCCTTTGAAAAACCTACCTCCCAGAGACCGAGGAGTCCCTGTCTTCGGTCGAGGAGTCTGAGGACTGCCCGCTCGCCGTGATATGTCGGGATGACAGAAACCCTTATATCAATGTCCCTGCCGCCGAGCAGAAGCCGGATCCTTCCATCCTGGGGCAACCGCTTCTCGGCGATGTCGAGATTTGACATGATCTTTATCCTGCTAATGAGGGCGTCCTGAATGATCTTCGGCGGTGTCAGTACCCTGTGCAGAACGCCGTCTATCCTCAGCCGCACATCGATCTCTCTCTCATAAGGCTCGATATGGATATCACTTGCACGCTCTTTTACTGCCTGGAGCAGGAGCGCATTAATGAGGCGTATGATAGGTGCCTCTTCAGTTAATTCAAGGAGGTCTTTCGGCGCCTCAAACACGGTTGCGACTGATGAAAGGTCCTCGCCTGTAATGGTGCCCATGACCTCTTCTGCAGAGCCCATCTGTCCATAGAACCTGTTTATTGCATCGAGGATCGTCCCGACGCCGGCCTTGACTGCTTTAGGCTTCAGCCCGAGACTTTTTGATACCTCGGAGAGTGCGAGCATCCCTTTGTCATCCGCAACAGCGCCGAGAAGTTCGGAGTCATGAAGGCGTATGGGAAATATCTGATTGTTCTTTACGAAACTGACGGGGATATTCTTCAAAAGGGAGATATCGACATCTTCGTCTCTTATGACCTCAATTGTTTCCATATTTTAAAAAATATTTTAATCCTCATTGTATTTTTAATACATAATTAGGCTCGGCGTATTCGACCTCCCCGTAGGCTGCAAATATCTTTACCGCATCCTCTACATCCTGTTTTTCCTTCAGTTTAATGAGGTAGAGGCCTTTTGGCTGCAACTCCCTGAGCAAAGAAACGCCTTCAGCAGAAACGATCTCGGATATTCTCTCAAAGGGGACATCGTCCCTGAATTTTACGAGAACCTCTCCCCGGACGTATCTGTCCTCATTCCGTGCAAAATCTGTCTTCTTCTTTTCCGTTATCGTTGCAAGGTCTGCTCCGTCTTTAATAATATGAGGAGCTAAAAAAACGAGGAGGTTGGTCTTCTTTTTTTCATACGTCTTGTTTTTAAACAGCCATCCAAGAAGCGGGATATCTCCAAGGATCGGCACTTTATTGATATTCTCTTCCAGCCTTTCTTCCATGAGACCACCGATAACAACAGTCTCGTTATCCCTTACTATGACCGTTGTCTTCGTAGAGCGTTTTGTAGTTGACGGACCAACTGAGATCACCACAATTTCAGATTCCTGTTTCAAGGCTGATATTTCCTGATAGACATCAAGTTTTACGTAATCACCTTCCGTGATCTGGGGCGTCAGTCTCAGGGTAATGCCGACATCCTTTCTCTCGATCGTGCTGAAGACGGAGACCGTCCTTGTCGGGTCTGATTCCCTTTTTGAAATGAACGGCACATTCTCACCCACAACAATCTCAGCCTCCTGGTTGTCTGAGGTGAGTATCTGGGGAGTGGAGAGGACATTCACTGCACCCCTGAACTCGTTGAGATTGAAAAGGGCTGCAAATCCCGGTATTGTGAGCGTTGAGGTGACAACATTCCCATCAGAATCAATTGTTGAGATGGGGACATCAAGGAAATTCCCCATGCCGCCGAGTGTTATTCCTGTAAGTCCTGTCAGGACAGTCTCGAGTGCCTGCGAGTCCATTGTCCCGAACCCTGCGATGAATACCGGTTCGTCATCCTTCTCAGCCGAAACCCTCCACTTGGCGCCGAGTTCCCTCAGGTTATCAATCGATGCCTCGACGATCATAGCCTCTACATAGACCTGTCTTCGCCTTATGTCGAGCTGTTTTATGACCTGTGCGAGGCTCTGGTAATCAGCCGGGGATGCAACGATAATGAGGCTGTTCGTTGCCTTGTCAGCGGTAATTGATATCTCTCCGCCTGGTTCAAACGGGGTTTTTGCCGGCTGCGTCCCGGCAGTTGTCTTTTGTAATGATGCCCTGGAGATCATGTTTTCAATGACCTCGGCAAGCTCTGTTGCATCGGCATTTTCCAGAAAGTACACATTAATCTTGCTCGTTGCTTCAGGGAGCGGGATGTCAAGGAGAGCAACGATCCTCTTTATTGCTTCGCGTTCCTGCTTGTCCGCAAGCAGGATGATCGCATTCAATCTTGTGTCGGCAAAGACAGATGACCTCACTTCACCAACTGATGCTGCACTTCCGGATGCAACGGGCCTCGGGACAAGCGCAGAAGATGCAGGTGACCGGCCTCCTAAACTGTATGCCTCGGAGATGATCTTTGCAACATCATCTGCATTTGCGTGTTTCAGGAGAATGATTTCTGGTTCTTCCACTCCGGGTTTATCGATGCTCTCGAGAATATTGACGACGCGCCCGATATTCGCGACAGAGTCAACAATCATGAGCATGTTACTCGGTCCGAATGAGGAAATGTAGCCGTCCTTTGAGATAATGGGATGGAGGAAATTCACTGCATTTGTTGATGATATGGAGTGTAATGGTATGAGCCTCGTAATATATGCATCACTCACCGTCATTTCTTCATCTCTTATGATATCCGTGCCGAACTGTTTTGCCTGTGCAATCGGGACGATCTTGTAGACCTTGCCCGATGGTATGATCGTGAACCCCTTCAGTTCCAGGACAGAGGTGAAGAGGCTGAATGCCTCGTCCACAGAGAGCCTGGAAGGAGCGATGATCGTGATTGACCCCTGTACCCGCTCATCGAAGACAAAGTTTTTCTTTGTAATCTCGCTGATGAACTTGACGACCGTTGCTATGTCGACGTTAATGAAGTTAAAAGTAACTGTATTTTCCTGAACCTTTGCTTTTGTCTCCCCGGCACCGGCTGTCTCTGCAATTGCATGGGTGCTTGTTAGGATAAGGAATATGACGGAGAAGAGAAGCAGAACCCACATACAGCGGTATAAAATGTCATTGCGGGTGCAACGAAGCAATCTGACGCAAGGCGTCATTCCGAGCAAAGCGAAGAATCTCCTTCGAGATTGCCACAGGCTTCGCCTTCGCAACGACCTTTCAGGTGCTCGCAATGACAGTGATATCGTAGGCTTATATCTTTTATCGCTGGATTTTGTTAGGGAGTAACCCGTTATACTTTTAAAATGTTTCATTTATTTTTAACAATTATATTACTTTATCTGATATGTCATTGTCATCTTTGATCCGGCCCTCACGAGATCAATCTGAACCCTGTCAAGCCCTCTCAAGGCAGTAAAAGCCTGGAGTGCTGTCTCAGGGTTCGATATATCGTATTCGTTGATACGGAGCAGCACATCGCCGTTACTGAGGCCGAGACTGTGGTAGATGCCGCCCGGTTTCACCTCTGATAACATAAAGCCTTCTTCTTTCCCGTCCTTGACATACGGCCTAAGCCGTGCATCAGTCATCATCTGTGACGGATTCTCGATTGCCTGCTGGACCTTCCTCTGGTCAACGACATACATGCCTTTGCCGATCCTGCGGGCAAACCCTGAGGTTATGCGGGAATGACCCTGAGCTGACCGGACACCTGCTTCTTCAGCGATATCTTCAAGAAGCAGTTCGTATGTCTGTTTTTTATTTTTAAAAAATACCCTGTCTGTTTTTACGTCATGGAGTATCCCGAACCCGGGCACAGATTCCCCGACCTTAAACAGCTCCTGCATCCCGGTTGTATCCTGAAATATGGCGTAGCTCAGTTGCCTGGGTCCGGCAACGGTTCCGATGAGAGCTCTGTCTGCATTCTTCTGCCGGGCATGTTCACCGGAAGAGGCGCTGAGAGGACGAATTTCACCTCCGGGAAAGCCAAACGGATTGTTTTTCAGTACAGGCGCATACTCCCCGAGAAGCATCTTCCGCTCTGTTGTGCCCACAGACGTTGCTGCGGAAGAGCCGGGTTGTGTTTTCGCTTTCCGGGAAGACAGGATATCCCTTGCAAGAAACAGGACGAGAAAAAAGAGCGCTGCGCTTAAGGCTATGTTCAGGTATGTTATATGCCTTTTATTCAGAAGGTTTGATTTCAATAAAACATCTCCCAACCTGCATTATAAAGTTGTTGACCGAAACATGCATGTATCGGAGGCAGGGCTGACTGAAAAGTCTTTTGTCCCGACAAAAGTCGGGATTGAAATCAAAAGACTTTGAAGGCGACTTTGCCTCCGATTCAACAATCAATTGCATTTTTCCGGTTAACATGTGTGCAATACGGGGAGGGATATGTTATTTTCGCTCACTCTCGTCCCGACCCCAAAAGTTATCGGGACCGGGCTTTCGAATCCCGAAATTCATCGGGATAAAACCGCTGAAATACAATATCCCTCCCTGAAACGTTAGTCTATTGGAAATTTCCTGCCCTGTCAATCGAGAGATATTATTGACCCGGAATTGGTTCAAGAATTGCATTTTTTACTAACGAAGAATCACTGCCCCGGTTTTTGCCGGGGCAGTGAGAGCAATCATTCCTCAGGCGCCGGTTCCTCTACGATAATAGAGGTAGAACCGCTCACGCCATTTATTGAAGCGGTAACTGTGCAGGTGCCTGCTGTTCCGGGTGCAGTATAACTTGCAGTTGCAATGCCGCTTTCTGTCTGAGCAAAGGGGTCGACAGAACCGCAGCTGGCAGTGAATATAACAGAAACTCCGTCAGGCACTGGGTCGCCGGTATTCAGTGTCGGCATCGCTGTTATCGTGGAAGTTCCATCAGGTGAGACTGTTGAAGGGTTAGCATTTACCGTAATGGTTTCAACGTATACCGGCTGAAGGAAAAAAGTAACAATGTCAAAAGGCAATACATAAGCTGATACATTGTCGGAATATGCCCAGACGTTCACATGCGTTTCACTTTCACTCAGGGATAGTGGAGTGAACTGCACGAGCGCTGTTGCCACCCCGTTTGTATCTGTGTAACCAGTACTTACAAAAGATGCTTCCGCGTGATCCGAAGCCCATATAACGTGTGCGTTAAATACGGGGATATCATATTGATCCCTGACAGTAGCGTAGAGATTTGCCTTGTCATCAGTTTCCGGAGGATCAAAAATACGAAAATCCCGTGTCTCATTCAGGTATCCATCAGGAGGCTCGCTGTCAACATCCAGCTCGAGGCTCGGGGCTAGGACGAGGCAATCAAATGAATCGCAGTCTGAAAACAGGACAGTTTTTCTGTCCCGCGGCTGGCTCCCTGTAGAGACCTGTGCAAGTATCGTCGCAAAACCCGGGTATGCAGAATAAAGGGTGATCCTTGCCCGGCCCCAATTGTCGGTATTGATGATAACCTGCTGGGCTATCTCCGTACCGCCGCAACTGTCAAATATCCGGCCGAAAGGCGCTGCCAGGTTGGTGAAGGTGACCGGTATATTAGCGAGAAGTTTGCCGTTGGCGTCATGCACTTCAGCATAGAAGTCGATACAACCGTATGTCTGGGCAGCATATCGGGCTGGTTTCAGTTTTATATATACGGGATCTCCCGGGCCGGGAAGTTGATACCCGGAGCCTGATTCATTACCGCAACTTTGTATGGTAAATATCAGAGGTAAGATCAAAAGAAGCAAAAGTAACTTTTTTGTTATCATGATACCTCCTCAGTTATTATTAACAGTAGTCATAATTAGCAATTTCTATAAGTCTTATAATAGGGCCGATGCAGAAATCCTGTCCATACATGTCCTGACCCCATATTTGTATCGTCATGTTGTAGAGGAGAGGGAAATTTGAGGGGTAAACGCCGCGGCTGAGTACATCCTGAAGTTCAAGTTTTCTGCCGAAGTCAAAAATCAGGAAGGGATACTCTGCTTGTAAGTTGGGTATCAAGATGTGTCCCTGTGTGCCGGCGCGGATTTCGTCAATAGGGGGATATTCGGGACTCAGCGGATCAAACGTAACCCTGAAGTTTGTAATGTAAAGTGTATTGACGATATCAGGATCATATATGGGAACAGCAACAGCTATAACATTAGCATAATCGTCACCCCAGGCCTCTACGTCTTCATCGCACATATCCTGATACAGGTCTATTAACCAGCGTTCCTGCTCTAAGACAGCGGGAGAAAAATGTTGAATATTAATGACCTCCACATGCATGCCTGTGTCTTCTGCCCCACAACTGCCCGGGGCACCCGGGCCGCTGCCGCCACACCCAAACAAAAAGAGGCTGAAGATAAGACAGGTGGTGATGGACACCACTATATGAATCCTTTTCATGGTTCCTCCTGTAAAAAGTTTTTCTTTATTATCATAATATGTTCATATTCTTGTTAGCCTACATCTGCTCCACGATCCGCGGTGTTATGAAGATCAGGAGTTCGGCAGTTTGCGTTTGAACTTCCCTGCTCTTAAACAGCCATCCGAGGATGGGTATTTTCATGAGACCGGGGACACCCGAATCCGAAGTTGTATTGGTGATCTTGTAAACACCGCCGATAACAACCGTCTCACCGTTTGCTATAATGACCGATGTCTTCGCCTCTTTCTTGTCAGTGCCGGGTACGCCTTCGATTGATGGCAGAGTCGGATCAAGTTCCTCCTTTTTAATATTAACTATCATGCTTATAGTGTCATCGGGAGCGATATGTGGCTGGACTGTCAGCTCAAGGGTCACGTCCTTGAATTCAGTGGATATCGTGCCCTCTGTTGTGAGCTTGCGAACAGGGATGCTCTTGCCCTGCAGGATTTTTGCCTCCTTATTGTCCAGTGTTATGATCCGCGGGTTTGAAATAATCTTGAGCTTGCCGAGTGTTTCAAATGCAGAGAGTTGTATGTCAAGGCCCATGCTCCGTGCAGGGTTCAGCATCCCGAAGGTGAACCCGGAACCTCCGCCTGCGCTCGCACCACCCGGAAAATCTATGATAAAATTACGCCCGGTAAACGGTCCTAAGCCGAGCCCTGAAAATCCGCCGATCTGCGACAGTGCGTCAGAACCGGTCAGGAATCCGCCCCACTGAATCCCCAGGTCCACAACATTAGCTGTATTCACCTCAACTATCCGTGCCTCGATCAGCACCTGGGGTGTTGGCGTGTCGAGCGTGGCCAGGAGTTTTTCGATTTCGGGAAAAACAGATGCCACGTCTTTGACAAGCATGGTGCTTGTCCTTGAATCGATACTGGTACTGCCTCTGTCGGTGAGTATCTTCGAGGATTTGACAGATGCTTCGACAACCCTGACATCAGCATAGCTTATGGGGAATATTTTTGTCACGAGAGGTTCTGCTTTGATCCCTGCTTCAGCTGCCTTTGCAGCCTCTTCTCTTTCCTTTGCAAAGATTTGATATGGGGCAATCCTGATGATGTTGCCCTGCACGGATTTCCCGAGGCTGAAGGTTTTTAATATAAGGTCAAGTGCCTGGTCCCACGGCACATTGATAAGTTTCATGGTTAATTTCCCCTTGACCTCGGGGCTGACCACTATGTTGTACCCGCTGATATCAGCGAGCAGCCTGAATATGGGAACAATATCTGCATCCTGAAAATCAAGGGATATTTTCTTGCCGGTATATTTCCCCTCTTCGAGGGCAGCGGGTTCCTCTTCTTCTGCCTCTGTTTCAGCTTCAAACGGTTCCTCAGAATCTTCAGACAGCAAGGCAGGCATGGAGGAGGACACAGCAGGGCGCTCTCCCTCTGGTCTCTGGAAAGCAATCATAATGGAGTCGTCGATTGCAGTGACATCAAAATTAGTCTGTTCCCTCATGTCTACGACAAGCCTCACCTTGTCGTCCTGCTGGTCTGAACGAATACCTGTCACCGGGGATACGACCTCCATGGGAACGGCCGTCTTCATCGAGACATCAGGAACATCTATAATAATGCGGTCATCGAGGGGGAAGATATTCGGGATCATGGCCCCGTTACCTTTTATTATAAGGTTGACGGTCTCTGTCTTCTGTTCAAAAGATATGCTTGATATCTCGGAAGCCTTTGGAAGTGTTTTCTGTACGGGTGGTACAGATGCCTGGGAGGGGTCATTGTCTGTAAATAATCCCGCCGGCATCTCTTGTGGTGCCGGCTCTTTAAGAGTTAGGGTGAGGGTATTATTCTTGTACTCCTGATCAACGACTGCCGGTGTCTGGAGGATTATTTCAAGTCTTGTTATGAGCGATGGAGATTCAATCTGGGTAGGCATGATTTCTGTTATGCCTGCACTTTCCGAAAGGATCCTGCCCGACAGACCGCCGATAGATGCATCGGGGATGTCAATAGTTAATTTATACGGGTCATCAGGCCTGTAGATTGTATAGATGAACGGTTTATCGGCCTTTATTATTACCATATTATCCTTGATCTCAATCCCGGTAATAGTGGTATGTTCCTGGGTCTCGATTGTTTGTTGCGTCCGGGCTGTTGTCGCACAGCCCCAGAGACCTATGACGATGAGATATAACATAAGAAAATATATAATATGTCGTTTCATTTATTCCTCCCCCTTATGGAGTTTCAATACTGTATCTTTAGGTTTGATGTCACCTCTGAAATCTTTTACATATTCTCTGATGACAACTGTTTCTTCAGTGATTTCTTCGACCTTCCCATCCTGAAGTCCCAGGATCATCCCTTTTTTAATTGTGTATGTCTTCTGGTTGGGTAACAGTATCAATGCGTAACTTTCTTTTGGGTCTGATGCTATTGCGAGAATCTTTACTTCTTCAACGCTGAAGCTTTCGAGAGGTGAAGCGCCTATCTTTTTCGGGGGCTTCTTTTTCGTAATTTCTACAAGAGACAGGAAGGGGTCCCTTCTGCCTCGTTGATCATATGCGTAGAACTTGTCCTGGATAACGCCTTTCGCCTCATCAGCAGTCTGTGGCTGTTCTTTTATTCCTTGAGCTGTTTCAGCCTTTTTTGCGCCTGTCTTTTTCACCGTAACGGGTTCCTTGCCGCAGCCTCCGAAAGGCAGGAGCAAACAGATGATGAAAATCAAGGCGATTTTTTTCATTAGGTTCTTCTTCCCCCTACCGTGGTTTTTTCCTGCTCTTTCCCGATTTCTTCCTCAGGGACGGCAGAAAACGTCGTAGCGGAAAAATTTATTTTAAGCAAGGCACTGTTTCCTGAAATCTCCTTTTCCTGGAGTTTCAGATTCGATATATTCACTATCCTGTTCAGTTTCGTGATATTGCTGAAGAAATAGCCAAGATTATGATAACTTCCGGAGAGCTCAACCCTTACCGGAATTTCGTAAACGATGCCACTTGCATGGGTCTTTTTCGCTTCCGGTTTCCAGAAATCAACCCTCAGTCCTGACTGGATTGCAAAATCTGAGACCTGTTTCAGCAGGCTCGTGACTTCCTTTTCATCAGGGAGCTGCTTTTTTAACTCGCTCAGCTTTTGCTTGAGGTCTTCATTTATTGCTATCAACTCGGGAAGCTTTTCTGCCTTTGACTGGCTTTTTGCGATCTCACTTTCCTGTGAGAGTATTGCTTTTTCAACGTCTTTGATCTCCTTTTGTTTGGGGATGATAAAGACAAACAAGGCAACAACGATGATAATGATTGCTGGAATAATTGCAAGGATGATCTTTACGAAAGATGGTAATTTACTTAAATCAAGCTTTATTTTCGCCATGTCAGACCTTTACCCGGAATGTTAGTTGAAATTGATAAGCGGGAACTTTCTCTACCTCCATGCTTTTGGATTGCAGCAAATAAGCATCAGTGAATAATTGTGATGCCTTAATATTATCAACATATGCAACGATGTCGGTATTCGTAAAACCAAACCCGCTTATTGTAACGGTAGAATCGGTTACGGTCATATTATCCAGCCAGACGCCGACAGGGAGGAGATTGCTTACCTCATCAAGAAGTATTACAGGCATACTCTTGTTCTTGCTCAGTTGTTCAATAATCTCGGTCCTCTGCGCGAAGGTTTTATTGAGCTGCTCAAAGTTTTCGACTGCCTTAATCTTTTCTTTGAGCTCAGCGAGTTTTCTCTCGTTGGAAGCAGACTGCGCCTTTTTATCGGATAGTATCGCAGAAGCTCTGTAGATAAAGAATCCCGAAATAAATAGTGCCAAGGCAGTTATAAATATGCCTATGAAGAGAAAGGTTGGAACCGGCTTGGCTTTCTTTTTCCTTTTTACAGGGATGAGATTAACTTTAATCATCTGTCGCCTGGTCTCCTTAGGGCCAGCCCGGCGGCAACAGCCGCAATAGGGCCCATTTCCTCTATAAATGTTACATCGAACCGCTTAGGTATCCGTATGTTCTTAAATGGTTTGATAACTTGAACCTCAATCCCGACTTTTTCTGCGAGGAGCTTCGGAAAGTTTTTCACGAAGGCACAGCCACCACTGAGTATCACTTCACTGATATCTTCAGGGAAATATTCGAATGACCTGTTTACTTCTCCGATTATCTCGTCAGAGACGCTCTCAATCACAGCAAGTGCATCCTCAGGCGATACGTTCTCTATGGTTTCTCCCTGTTTGAGCCTCTCGGCAGCCTCATACGTCAGATTAAAGTCCCTCTGTAGGGCCTCAGTATGGAGATTGCTCCCGACAGCACTGTCCCTGGTAAAGACGGAGATCCCGCCTTTCAGGACATTCATATTTATTGTACTTGCACCGATGTTGACGATAGCGACATTCTTATCCGGTTCAATCTGATAGTTGATCTCGTAGATATTCTCAAGTGCAAATGAATTGACGTCAACGATGAGCGGATTAAACCCGGCCTCTCTGACAACGGAAATATATTCATTTATGATGTCTTTTTTGACAGCGACGAGGATAACATCCATGTTCCCCGGTTCTTCTTTTGGTCCGAGGATCTGGAAATCGAGATTTACTTCATCAATATCAAAAGGGATATATTGCTCAGCCTCAAATTTGATGGATTCCGAGAGTTCCTCCTCTGACATCTCAGGCAGGGTGACCCGTTTAATGATTACCGAAGAGTGACCGGCTATACTGATAACAGCATCTTTGGTCTTGGGTTTCGATCTTCTCAAAAGCTCTTTGAGAGAATCAACGAGTCTGAGAGAGTCTATTATTGAACCGTCAACAATGAGTTCTGAAGGAAGCGGCAATATATCGAACAACTCGAGTTCATAGTTGCCTTTTGTATCCTTAAGCTGGACAACTTTCAGATAACTTGATCCAATGTCTAAGCCGATAGAATTCTTTTTACCAAATGCCATCATTTATTCATTACCAGAAAAAAAATGTATTGTCAAGTATTTTTTTAATTTATATAAGAGGCCTTATGGGTGAATCTTAAGAAATTAGTTTAACATTGTGATTCGAATCACAAAATAGAAAATACTTGTTTGGGTATAAACCCACATTATTTATAAGAGTTGTTAACCCGAAAATTGCAAATACTGTCAGGCATATATGCGGAAAAATCTTTCCTCTGCGAGTCATGGATTAAATGACCTTGAGGCAGGACAGACAGGGTTATGCTTTTATGTGAAGCAATCTCTCCATTTTGATCGTATTCCCTTCAACCTTGCCTATTCCAAACAAAATCTTTTCGGGGTTCTTCAGCCTGACATATTGATTTGCTTGAAGTATTTCGGAATTGAAGATTAACTGTCTTCCATGGCGCGCTTTTTTGTAAGTATCCGTATCGAGAATGATTTCGTTGAGGTGCAGGAGGGCAGCATCGATGGAATAGCATGCCCCCTTTTTATAAGACGGTAATTCATCTAAAGAAACTGCATCTTCAATCCTGAAGGAACCTATTCTCGTTCGTTCGAGAGATACCATATGAGCACCTACTCCGAGTGCCTGGCCAATATCATCACAGAGCGTCCTGATGTACGTTCCTTTCGAGCACGATACGTTCAGATCAAGAAAAGGAAGATGAATATTTTTGAGCTTTATGGATTGAATAGTCAAGGTTCTTGCCGTTCTCTTAACGGTCATGCCTTTCCTGGCCAGTTTATAAAGGGGTTGACCGTTTTTTTTGATTGCTGAGTACATCGGGGGCACCTGCTGTATGCGTCCGACAAAATGCTTCAGTACGTTGAGAAAGTCTGTTTCTCCGAAAGAAGGGCACGGCGTTCTATCGATGATTTTTCCGGTTGCATCACAGGTATCTGTCCGTTCGCCGAGTTTTAACCGAACCATATATTCTTTATCGAGGTCCGATAGGAATCGTGTGATCTTTGTTGCTTCGTTCAGGCAAATAAGCAGAATACCTGTTGCTATCGGGTCAAGCGTCCCGGCATGTCCGGCTTTCCGGACTCCGAAGAGATGCCTTACCTTGATTAATGCATGGTGTGATGAAATATGTTTCGGTTTATTGAAGTTAATTACGGCATCCATTGGTTGTACTTAAAGCTGTTATTCCGGGCCATTCGCCCTTTGTCATTCCGAATCCCGAATGCTTTCGGGATTCGGAATCTTTTCATTTTACCATGTCGGTCTACTCCGGTTACCATGTCGGTCTACTCCGGCAAACACCAGGATTTCTCCCTCCGGTCGAAATGGCATGACCCTCCATAAGGACGGCAGCCGGAATGATAAGAGTACAGCCGGCATAGACATTAGATTTATAGAAACAAATAAAAATGATGGATTACGTAGACTATGCCAGGAAACATTCAGAATGTTTTCCGGGTTCTTGCGACTTCATCAAGCAATGCTTTCTTTGCAGTTTTCAGACTTGCCTTGATCTTGTAGCCGGCAGCATTTTTGTGTCCGCCACCCTGAAAATGCGTAGCAATTATCGCAACGTTTGTCTCTCCCCGGGAGCGAAGACTAACCTTCCAGTAATTACGATCTATCTCCCGGAAAAAGGCGGAGATCGTGATGTCGTGGATCCTTCTCGGGAAACTGGGGAACGTCTCAGTATCTTCAGGTGTTGTCCCCGTTTTTCTGAACATCTCCTGCGAAACAACCGTTATGGCAATATCGTTTTTTATCTCAAGGCTGTTTAAAACCATTATGAGGAGACGAAATCTCTTGCGAGACCACATCTCATAAAGGTTGCTTGCTATGGAAGCAGGGTTGGCGCCTGCCTCAACGAGCTCGGCAGAAACCCTCAGGACTTCAGCAGTCGTATTGCTGTAGCGAAAGGTGCCCGTGTCAATCGCTATGGCTGCATAGAGATTTACTGCTATCTCTCTTGTCATCCGCAGCCCCAATGCCTTAATGACATAAAATATCATCAGCCCTGTTGCTGCAGCATGGGGCTCAATCCACCGGATGTCACCGAAGGTGCTCACTGTCTCGTGGTGATCTATGACAGCGGATTTTATGAAACGCAATCCGTCAATGCCGGCCCGCTCCTGGCTGTTGCAATCAAGGAGGATCAATGGCCACTCATCCTGTATGTAGGGAGGGACTGCGTTCATGAATCTTTCATAACCTGGAAGAAAACGGTACCCATGAGGTACCATATCTTTATCATAGAGGAGCGTTTTTTTCCCAAGAGAAGCGAGCGCCATCGATAGCGCAAGTGAAGAACCTAGTGCATCACCTTCAGGATTTATATGGGTTGCTATGAAGAACCTTTCTTCTTTTGCTAAAAAGGTAATGAGTTTACGGGGAATCTTCACTGTCCTCCCCGATCTGTTTCAGGAGCTTGTCTATCCTGTTCCCGTATTCTATGGAAGTATCGAGCCTGAACTCAATAGTCGGGATGAATTTCATGTGAAGCCTTTTCGCCAGGTGAGAGCGTATGAAGCTTTTTGCATCATTCAGAATCTCGAGTGTCAGCGCTCGTTCTTCTTCTTTGAGCACACTGACATAAACCTTTCCGATCTTGAGATCATCTGTAAGATCGACACCGGTGACTGTTACAAAACCGATTCTGGGATCTTTAATCTTATAGATAATGATATCTGAGATTTCTTCTCTCAGAAGATCGCTGACCCTCTGAGAACGTTTGTAGGGAAGCATAGTTACTGTAATTTTGCTGCTATTTTCTCTATGATATAGTTTTCCAGTATATCGCCGACTTTGATATCATTGAAGTTCTCTATGAGTATCCCGCATTCATACCCTGCCTGAACCTCTTTTGTATCTTCCTTGAATCTTTTTAAAGAAGACATCTGACCATCATATATAACGATATTATCTCTGATGATGCGGGTACCATCGGATGAGCGGCTCATGACACCGTCGAGCACATAGCATCCGGCAACTGTACCGGTTCTCGATATCGGAAAAGTCTGGCGAACCTCTGCCCTTCCGAGGACCTTTTCTTTTAATGTAGGTTCAAGTAGTCCTTCGAGTGCCTTTTTGACATCCTCGATTGCATCGTAAATGACAGTGTAAAGCCTCACATCAACGCCTTCCTTCTCCGCAGTCTGGGAAGCAATAGGCTCCGGCCTTACATTGAACCCAAGTATGATTGCACTGGATGCTGCCGCAAGCATCACGTCTGATACGTTGATACCACCGACAGAGGAGTGGATGACCTTTACCTTAACCTCAGGGTGGGTAATACTTTCGAGGGCGTCCCGAATTGCCTCAACAGAGCCCTGAACGTCGCCTTTTATAATAATAGAGAGTTCTCTGATCTCACCTTCTTTTATCTTTGCATAGAGTTCGTCAAGGGTCAGTTTTTTCTTCTTGGCAATTTCAACAACCTTTTGTTTCTGCTGCCGTGACAGTGCTACCTGACGCGCTCTCTTTTCGTCTTCAACAACGACAAATACATCTCCTGCCGATGGAACATCCTGAAACCCGATGACCTCAACCGGGGTTGAGGGCCCTGCTACTGATATTTTCTTCCCTGTATCATCATTTAAAGCCCTGACCTTTCCATAATGGGTTCCGGCAATAAATGCATCGCCAATGCGGATGGTGCCTGATTGAACGAGTACTGTTGCGACAGCTCCCCTTCCTTTATCGAGTTTTGCCTCGATTATCGTCCCCCGTGCCATTTTGTCGGGATTTGCCTTAAGTTCCATGACTTCAGCCTGCAGGAGTATCATTTCAAGAAGATGTTCGATCCCAATATGTTTCTTTGCTGAGACCTCTACAAAGATGTTTTTCCCGCCCCACTCCTCTGAAATAATATTTTGCTCAGCAAGCTCGTTCTTTACTCTGGCAGGGTTTGCTTCAGGCTTATCAATCTTGTTGATCGCAATAACAATAGGGACATTTGCTGCGTTTGCATGGTTTATTGCCTCAACAGTCTGGGGCATGACCCCGTCGTCTGCTGCGACCACTAGTACAACGATGTCGGTAACTTTTGCCCCGCGTGCTCTCATTGCGGTGAACGCCTCATGACCGGGTGTGTCCAGAAATACAATGTCCTTACCTTTTAAATTTATCTTGTACGCTCCGATATGCTGTGTGATACCACCAGCCTCTGTCTCAGTCACCCGTGTTTCCCTGATTGCATCGAGAAGGGAAGTCTTTCCGTGGTCAACATGTCCCATGATGGTAACAACGGGAGGCCTCGGGAAAAGTTTTTCAGTATCTTCCTGTACTTCCATATCCACGGTATCTTCCTCAATACGATGAGTTTCCAGTTTAATGCCGAAATTATCCGCAACCAGGAGAGCCGCATCAGGATCAACAGGCTGGTTGATGGTCGGCATATAACCCAATTCCATGAATTTCTTAATAACGTCGGAAAGCTTGACACTGATAAGTTCTGAGAATTCTTTTACGGTAGTTCCTTCAGTCAGTTTGAGCGTCTTTTTCCTTGTTACAACGGGATGAATTTTTTGTTGACGGTCTTCCTTGTGTACTGAACGGGCTCTTCCGGCTTTCCTGAATGCCCTTTGATCATGCCATCTTTTTGGTTCTATCTTTCTGATAGTCTGGAACGCACGCTGCATCCCAGGTTTTGTTTTAAATTTTTCAATCTTTTCAGTCTCTATGTCTTTCTTGAACCTTTCAGGGATTTTTAATTCTTCTTCCTCCTCGGCTAAAAAGGGTGGTCCCTGCTTTTCTGTCCCGGTAACGAAATCTATATCTCGTTCAGAAGGCTCTTGTTCAGGTATTGTTTCGGAAACAGGCCGGCTATCTGCTTCAGGTTTTTTTGCTTCAGGTGTTTTTATTTTTCGTAGTCTTGCAGACTTCGTTGGCGCTTTGACCTCTGACGGTTCTTTTCCCTTTTTGCGGAATATATCTTCTATCTTTTGTGCTGTTTCCGCTTCGATGCTCGAGGAATGTGTTTTTGCCTGTATCCCGAGTTTCGATAGTTCCGCAATTATAGTTTTGTTCGGAATTCCGAGCTTCTTTGATAGTTCGTATATTCTTATCTTCGACATATATTGCAAACGTACAGCACTCTATAATGAAGTTGTGAGCCTGAGTAAATGTTCTGTGTTCGTTGTAACAACAATTGTAAAATGTTATCATAACAGAACAAAATTTTTAAAGCAATGCACGTAAGGAGGAGATGGAATGGCTATTTGTGCTATATGCGGCAAGCGGAGTATGGTCGGTAACCATGTGAGCCACGCTAATAATAAAATAAAGAGGAGCATTCTGCCGAATCTGCAAAGAATGCGCGTCATGACGGACAAGGGAGTTAAGAAGCTTTCAGTGTGTACACGGTGCCTCCGCTCAGGACGTGTTAAGAAGGCTGTTTAATGAAGCGTGAAAAAGGTTGATTCATTATTTATCCCGCTCGTCAGGGGACTTGGTCTCCACGATGCTGTAAGACTGGCAGCAATAAAAAGAGACTGGGATACACTGTTCGGTCAACCTCTCTGCTATCATATGTTCCCGTGTAAGTTATCAGGTGGTGAAATCCTCTTGAATGTCGACTCACCTGTATGGCTCCAGGAATTACAATACCACAAAGACAAAATGATTGAGAAATTGAAGTCTTACGGGATTACATCCATGAGGTTTAAGACTGGCAGGGTTTCACGTACCAAATCGCGCAAAAATACGGATGAAGCACTAAGATTCAGAACACTTACTCCTGAAGAAGTCGCTCTTGTGGAAGAGACGGCAGCTCAAGTAAACGATAAAGAGTTGAGAGAAACCGTTCAGAAGGCGATGAAGAGGTCATTAAGCTCCCGGAAGGCAAAACACTAGTGTGGTGTCCCGCAGTTTACCCTTACGCAGATTCTGCCTGTTTTTCAAAGAGAAGAATGGGTTTTTCCTTTTTCGTAACAGTATCTTCGCTTATGAGGCATTCTTTGATCCCTTCCTGTGACGGGATTTCATACATGACATCGAGCATGAGGTCTTCGAGGATAGCGCGTAATCCGCGTGCTCCGGTTTTACGTTGAATAGCTTTCTTGGCTATAGCGACCAGTGCGCCTTCTGTAAATTTTAGCCTCACTTTATCAAAAGAAAAGAGTTTCTGATACTGTTTTATGAGGGCATTTTTGGGCTCTGACAGTATTTTTACCAGGGCAGTCTCGTCAAGCTCGTCGAGGGCAGCAATGACAGGCATTCTTCCGACAAATTCGGGTATGAATCCATACTGTATAAGATCCTCGGGTTCTACAAGACTGAATATCTCACCAATCTTTCTGTCCCTTTTAAGCACAGAATCTGAAATGAACCCGACTGTTTTCTGGCCTGTCCTCTGATCAACGATTTTATCGAGTCCGATAAACGCCCCTCCACATATGAAGAGGATGTTCGTCGTGTCAATATGAATGAATTCCTGTTGCGGATGTTTCCTGCCGCCTTGAGGAGGGATATTTGCAACAGTACCTTCGATGATCTTCAGGAGGGCCTGCTGTACCCCTTCACCTGATACATCCCTTGTTATGGATGGATTTTCCGATTTCCTGCTGATCTTATCGATTTCATCTATATAAATGATGCCCCTTTGTGCCCGTTCAGCATCATAGTCTGCTGACTGTAACAATTTCAGAATGATATTCTCAACATCTTCACCAACATATCCTGCCTCGGTAAGCGTTGTTGCATCAGCTATGGTGAATGGCACGTCGAGAATCCTTGCAAGTGTCTGGGCGAAAAGTGTCTTGCCTGTGCCCGTGGGTCCCAGGAGAAGTATGTTGCTTTTTTGGAGTTCGATATCCGGTTCTACGGGATTGTAAATTCTCTTGTAATGGTTATGAACAGCCACGGACAGAATTTTCTTGGCCCTTTCCTGTCCGATAATGTAATCATTGAGGAAATAATGAATCTCCTTCGGTGTAGGGAGCTTTGGGTATGCGATCCCTTTTACTTCTTCCTGAAGGGAATCCGCGATAATTTCATTGCAGAGCTCCACGCATTCATTACAGATATAAACGGTAGGTCCTGCGATAAGTTTTTTTACTTCAGCATGCCCTTTACCGCAGAATGAGCATTTAAGCGTATTTTCGTCTTTTTTAGCCATTAAGCTTCTTTAGTCTTGATGCTCGTGATAACAGCATCAACGATTCCGTACTCTTTTGCTTCATTGCCTGACATGAAGAAGTCCCTGTCTGTATCTGCCCGGATCTTTTCGATGGACTGTCCGGTATGGGAGGAAAGTATCGAGTTGAGCGTTTCTTTCATTCTCAGTATCTCCCGGGCGTGAATCTCGATATCAGTTGCCTGTCCCTGGAATCCTCCCATAGGTTGGTGGAGCATAATCCTTGAGTGGGGGAGCGCAAATCTCTTCCCATGTGTCCCCGCAGCCAGGAGAAGCGCTCCCATGCTTGCTGCCTGGCCGATGCAATAGGTCGCGATTGACGGCTTTACATATTGCATTGTGTCATAGATTGCAAGGCCGGATGATACAATCCCGCCGGGTGTATTGATATAGAGATGGATGTCCTTTTCAGGGTCCTCTGTCTGAAGGAACAGAAGTTGAGCAATGACCATGTTTGCGATATAGTCATCTACAACAGTGCCTATAAAAATGATCCGGTCCTTGAGGAGTCTTGAATAGATGTCATATGCCCTCTCAGATCGTCCGGTCTGCTCTATGACTATAGGAACGATACTCATTCATTCTCCTTTCTCAAGTTGAGCTTTTGATAGAAGCAAGTCCAGAACCTTATCTTCATATATGGAATGTCGCAAGCCTTCTAACGAGCCTTCCGTCTGGGCGTAGTACTTCCTGACCGATTCAGGGCTCGTTGAGAGGCTCCGGGCAAGCAGGGAAATACGTTCATTCACTTCATCGTCAGAAACGGTTATCCCCTCTTTTTGCCCGATTGCATCAAGAATGATAGACGCCCGTACGTTCATAAGCGCCTTCTGTTTCATCTCAGCCTGCAATGTCTCCGCATCCTTCTCCGCACCGCCTTCTTCAGAGACCGTTCCTTGTGACCCATCGCGCGACATGCTCTCCCGCATGACAAGAGATTGGAATTCTTTTTCCAGGAGTGTTTCAGGGACATCAAAGGTGTGGGGGTCAAGAATCTGATTCAATATTTTTGCCTTGTGGAGCCTTCCAACGTGTTCTTTTTTAATCGCAAAGATTTTCTCATGCAGCTTTTCCCGCATCTCTTTCAAGTTCTCAAAACCCAAATCCTTTGCAAAATCGTCATCAATTGCAGGAAGATTTTTTTTCTTGATCTCACCGATTTTCAATTTCATGTCAGCTGTTTTACCAACAAGGTCTTTTGACTTGCAGTGTTCATCGAATGTAGTAGAAAATTCCAGAAGGTCGCCTTTCTTCTTGCCTAAAACTCTGTCCATTATATCAAGGGGCAAGATTTCATTCCCCATCTTTGATACTTCCTCTTTTATGGCAGGTGGGGTAATCTCTTCTCCCTGCAACGTGCAGTCGATAAACTCAAAGGAAACAAAATCGTCGGTCTCAATATCTTTATCTGCAACTTCAAAAACGGCCCTTTCTTCCCGGAGTGCGTTTATGTAGTCGTCAACATCAGAGTCATTGACAACGACGGGAGTTTCCTTGATCGTAATATTCTCATACTGTATATCCCCGATTTGTGGCAGTATTTCAACGATAAATGAGAGATTGAGGGGTTTATTCCTTTCAAGCCCTATCTTTTCGTCAATGACGGGAAAGGTTACCGGTTCGATCTTCGCTTCTTTTATAGCCTTGCTGAAATATTCAGGAATGACCCTGTCGAGCACTTCTGCCTCAACCTCTTTGCCGAAACGCTTTTCCAGGAGATTGACGGGTGCCGTCCCGGGACGGAATCCGGGGATTTTTGCTTTTTGTTTCAGTTTTTGCAATGAATTGCCTATCTCCTTTTCGATCACATCAGCAGGAATTTCAATCCGGAGACGCTTCTTTGTTGTATTGATGTCTTCTATCGCTAGATTCACAATATCCTCCTAAATTTAAAATATAGAATACAAGTAACTGCTTTGTCAATTAAGGCCTCCGCTATTAAGGCCTGCGTGCTGCGCGCCTCTTGTCATTCCGGCTCAGCCTGTACCCTTCAATTGCATTGCTATTTTAAGTCTTCAATGGGGTATAATCACATGTGAACTTTTATCTCATCGATGGAAATTCATACGTTTACCGTGCCTTCTATGCAATAAAAAGTCTCTCAACCTCTCAGGGCATGCCGACGAACGCAGTTTACGGATTCACGACTATGCTCCTCAAGATCATCAGGGAAAAGAGACCCGACAATCTCATTATTTCTTTTGACTCCCCTGTCCCGACCGAGAGACACAGGCTTTATGCAGAATATAAAGCGCAACGGCCTGAAACACCGGAGGACCTTCTCGAACAACTGCCGCATATCAAAAGGGTTATCTCTTCTTTCAGGATAGAGATATGTGAAGTCCCTGGATATGAGGCTGACGACATCCTTGGCACGATTGCCCTGCAAGCAGCTGATAAGGGCATGGAAGCATTTATTGTTACCGGTGACAAGGATATGCTCCAGCTTGTCGGTGAAAGAATAAAGGTATATGACCCAATGAAAGATAGAATCCTTGACGGCGAGTATGTGCGAAAGCGTTATGGGGTGGAACCGGCGAAGATAACGGATTTTATGGCTCTCGCAGGCGATCCTGTCGATAATATCCCCGGAATAAAAGGAGTTGGTGAAAAAACAGCAAAGGAACTTCTTGAAGAATTCGAAGATATCGAAGACATGCTGAACCATACAGATAGGATACGGAAGGAGAAATTAAGGCTGCTCGTGTCTGAATATGCTGATATTGTCCGGCTCAGCAAAAAGCTTGCTACCATTGATACGTCAGTGCCGATCGAAATTGATATGGTGAAATTCCACGTGAAGGATCCCGATTGGCATGCACTCACGCTTCTTTTTAAGGATCTTGAGTTTGGCAGTCTCTTAAAACGGATTCCATCAGGACCGGCCGGTAATGCACAGTATGAAACGGTACGCTCGATAGAAAGGGCAAGGGAGATTATTTCGTCCATAAAAGAGTCAGTTGCCTTGGAGGTCGAGGCTACGAGCATAATCCCCCTGAAAGGAAGTCTCATCGGTATAGCATTGAGCATCGGGAAGGGGCGGGGGGTTTATATGCCGGTCTCCAACAGCTATCCTGCTATGCCGGAGTTGCTACAGAAGAGCGAAGTTCTGGAAGAGCTGAAAAGAATATTTGAGAATGAACAGATCACAAAAGTAGGACATAACCTCAAGCATGACATCATGGTTCTCTCCCGTGAGGGGATAAAGGTGAAAGGAAATTTATGTGACGTCATGGTTGCTTCATATCTCATGAATCCCAATAAGGTGAACCATAGTCTCGAAGAGGTTGCCCTTGAATACCTGTCATGCCGGAAACAGACTTATAATGAAGTCCTTCAGAAAAGGGACTCTTTAGCGGAGGTTCCTCTTGAAGCAGTTTCTGTTTTTGCCTCTGAAAATGCCCGTCTCTGTCTCGAACTGAGCGAGGTGCTCGTTCATGGGATAAGAGAAAACGCTCTGGAAACAGTTTTCTACGATATAGAAATGCCGCTTATTTATGTGCTTGCCTACATGGAAGAAACAGGAGTGAAAATCGATTTGCAGAGTCTCTCAGCTATTTCAAAGGAAATCGAGCGGGAACTTGATAGTATCAAGCGAAGAATATATTTCCTCGCAGGTAAAGAGTTTAATATCAATTCACCAAAACAACTGAGCAGGATACTCTTTGAGAACCTTGGATTACAGCCGAAGAAGAAGATAAAAACCGGATTTTCTACAGAGATGAGCGTGCTTGAGGAACTCGCCGGATCTCATGATCTCCCCAGGGAGATTCTCAACTACAGGACGCTCAGTAAACTCAAGACAACATATATTGATGTCCTTCCAAAGCTCATCAACGCCGGGACCGGTCGCATACATACTTCCTTTAATCAGACTGTTACCGCTACCGGCCGGTTGAGTAGCAGTGAACCAAACTTGCAGAACATCCCGGTGCGTGGTGACTGGGGGAGGCGCATGAGAGAAACATTTATTGCAGAGGAAGGCAACCTTTTACTCTCGGCAGATTATTCACAGATCGAGCTGAGAATACTTGCCCACCTTAGTCAGGATGAGGGGCTTGTGGATGCCTTCAGATACAATTACGACATCCATGCAAGAACAGCATCAGAGATATTTCGCATGCCGGTCGATACAGTCACTCAGGAGATGCGCAGGATTGCAAAGACAGTAAACTTTGGCATTGTCTACGGCATTTCGCCGTTTGGATTGTCAGAAACGCTCAGCATCTCTCGGGAAGAGGCAAAGATATATATTGACCAGTATTTCCAAAGGCATCCCGGAGTCAAGAGCTATATCGAAAGAACCATTGAAGATGCAAAGCATAAGGGATATGTAGCAACTCTCTTTGGAAGGCGTCGACCCGTTCCGGAAATAAAGAGCAGAAATACAACTGTCAGGCAGCAGGGTGAGCGGCTTGTGATCAATTCTCCCATACAGGGTACAGCAGCAGATATCATTAAAATCGCAATGGTTCATATTTGGAAAGTATTCAATGAGAGAGGATTAAAGACAAAAATGATACTCCAGGTGCACGATGAACTTTTGTTCGAGCTGCCACGTTCAGAAATTGAGATCGTAACGGATATTGTAAAAAGAGAGATGGAAAGTGTTCTGAATCTCAGCGTCCCTTTGCGTGTGGATATAAAACATGGTAAGAACTGGGCAGAGGTGCATTAACACGAAAAAAGCAATTACTATCAGGCATATATGCGGAAAAACCTTTCCTCTAACGAGTCATGGACAAATCGACATATGCTGTTATAAAGGTGCTTGCAAAATAGGGAAGGATATAATATTTTCGCTCATTCTCGTTTCGACATACTGTCGAGCCTCCGAGGAACATTCTTTCTACGAAAGAATGTAAAACCCCTTAAATACAATATCCCTCCCAGAATATATAAATGATGCTGGATAGTGCGATATTTTCATGCTTTCGTAAGTGTTTTGTTGCGGAACGTGCTTAACTTTGTAGACAGTTTAGGGTAAAATATATGCTGCAAGGAGGTGGTTATGAAAAAACGAACAAAAACGGGAAAGACAGCGGGGACAGCAAAGAAGAAGAAAGCAACAAAGAAACCTGCAACCACTCCTGAATCTACGAAAAAAGTGACTGTAAAAAAGAAAGAGACAAAAAAGACAGATAAAAAAGAGGAAAAGATCGCGAAGAAGACCGTTAAAAAAGAGATCAGGAAGACTAAAGGAGAGAAAAAGCCGAAAAAGACTCTCAAGAAAACAGCGCCCAATAAAGCGAAAAAGCCGGCAAAGGCTGTTCCCAAGAAAGCGAAGAAACCGGTAAAAGCCGTTAAAAAGCTTGTCGCCAAGGTCAAAGCAGAACCGAAAAAGGCAAAAAAGATTGTTCCTGAAAAATCTGAACAGCCTCGCAAGGCGGTAAAGGCAGTAAAAAAAGTCACCGCCTTGGAGGCTAAGGCTATAAGGGTTGCCAAGAAGATCGCAGAAATAGAAGACAAGATCAAGAAGACCGCAAAAAAGATTGCTGCACACGTAGAAGAAAAACCCTCGAAAGTTGCCCGTGAAATCGTTACGATGATAGAGGGGAAAATTAAGGAAGTCACAAAAGATATTTCTGCAGGAAAAGAAAAGTTAAGAGAAACTCAGAAGAAAGTCCCTGCCAGGATAAAAGAAAAAGAAGTTCCTTTAGAACCCGAAAAAGAAATGAAGGCCCCGAGGGTTCCGAAAGAGAAGACAAGAAAGATTAAAGGAGAAGAGAAACCTCAACCGGTCCCTGAAGAAGAACATGTCCCTGAGGCATGGGAGGGCCTCCCTGCCGGATACTACGAAGATAGCATCAAGCTCATGCCTGTTAACCCAACCCGCATCTTCACCTTCTGGGAAGTGAGAGAAGAAACCCTTGCAGAGTATGTCGGCGAACTTTGTCTCAGGGTTTATGACATCACAGGAGTTGATTTTGACGGGAAGAATGCACAGGGCTCCTTCGATATAATGGTGAGTGACAGGATCGGTGATTGGTACATAGACGTTGGTTCTGAGAAAGAGTATGTTGTGGATATTGGTGTCATGTATCCGCAAGGCATATTCGTTCCCATAGCACGGTCCAACAGTGTCTCAACCCCCCGGGAAATTTCCTTAGAGCATGGTGGACTCCCCCAGTATCTCTATGAAGTAGGGATCGGTATCAGTTCGTAGGTACACATCTCTCATATCACCAGCCGGTGTAGCTCAGCGGCAGAGCAGCTGATTCGTAATCAGCTGGCCGGGGGTTCAAGTCCCCCCACCGGCTCCATAGAAAAATCAGGCATTTCCGATAGTTATAGCCTGGATGCCTTTTTCTTTTGTTTCGGAAAATGGGGAAAACAGGGGGAAAATCGCCCCGGTTTGCACCCCAAATGCACCCACTCTCTTGTTACTTGGATTGTCATAGAGGAGGAATTATGGCAGAAGAAAACAACAAACAGCTTACACCGATGCAAACAAGATTTATTCATGAATATCAGATCGACATGAACGCTACGCAGGCAGCAATGCTTACGCCCAGTCTCCTGCAGGCTTCACTGACATTGCCGAGTTGCTCTGAAAGCTCCGGAATATTTAACTTCCGTTTAATGATATACTGTTGTTGAGTCATGGTTCTTCCTCCCTGGTTAAGTTTTTTGCGTGAAACATTTTAACCTAACCGGAAAGCCGTGACGCGTTTCCCTTATTAGGTGGGTCGTGAGTTGTAAACGATATTCGTGACTATTTCAGGTAATGGATTGACATCCCCCAAATTCAACTAATCAACCATTTCCATAACGGCAGGAAATGAATTGCCAATTCCCCGGATGTTTCTTTTGCTTCATAGTCCCAGGTCAGCACAATATAATGTAATTGAAATTAAATTTCAGTTACTTCTTCTTGTGTCTTTTATGCTCATACATTGTTTTATCGGCTTGACTCAACAGTTCATCAATAGAGCAAGGATTCGCCGGGTCATAGTAGGCTAAGCCATAACTTAATGAAAACCGGTATTCACGATTGCTTTTTGAGTTATAAATCTCAATACATTTTTCAAAACGGTTTGTGATTATATCGATGTTATCCTTATTGGTCCCGATCGGAATAACGACAAACTCATCTCCTCCGATGCGGGCAATAATATCAGATTCCCGGTAGTTCTTTTTTAGAATACCGGCGGTTTCAATCAGTGCAATGTCGCCCTCTTTGTGGCCAAAATTATCGTTAATTTCCTTGAGATTATCTATGTCGGCATAAAGCATGTATATCCCTTGCTTCTGACGTCTGGCAAGCTTTAAAAATTGTTCGGTTAAGGTAAAAAATCCCCTCCGGTTGAAGAGACCTGTAAGCTCATCAGTGATTGACAAAGCACGTAATGCCTCTTCCATTTCCTTATATTCTGTGATGTCTTTAGAGACAACTGTGACTGCAACGACTTTTCCATCTTTTTTAACGGGGCTTAACGTGAGAAGAAAATATCGACCATCTCTCATGCTTCTACGTTCATGACTGATCGAATTACCTGTCTTCAACACCATTTCAGCTTTTTCAATGAAAGATTTTGTTTCATCAGGTGAATGAAAATCGCCATATGATCGTCCAAGATATTCATGATCCGACATGCCTAACCGGGCTATATGTTTTTTGTTCATAAACAGATATTTGTAACTTCTATCGACTAAATATATGGAATCTTGTGAGGACTCAACCAGGGAGCGATATTTTGCTTCACTCTCCTGCAGCGATACCTCGGTTCTCTTCATTGCTGATAAATCCACATCAATACAAAAGAGCAAGGGTTCACTGCTTTCACAATAGACAGCCGTATGAATCGAATACACCGGGACAAGATGCCCTTTCTTATGGAGTAGCAACAATTCTCCAGCAGGGAAAAACTCCCCGGATTTCGTAATCTTCCGCCCTATTGCGAGGCATTCCTGGAAAGCCTGTTTCAAATCCGGAGGGACAATCAGATTAGCAAGGTTTTTCCCTAATGCCTCTTCCGCAGTATATCCGTATATTTTCTCACTTGCTTTGTTCCAGTAAAAAACAGTCCCGTCAGTAGTATAACCTTGTATGGACTCAGGGATATATTCCATAAGTTCACGAAATCGTTCCTCGCTGGTACACCTATCATTCTTTAATCGCCTGTGTCCGTCACCCTTTTCAAATTCGGCTATCCTTATACGCAGTTCAATGAGTTCACTGATGAGCTGTTTTTTTGTCTTGTTTTCGTCTTTCATTTTTATATATTTTAGTTTATCTAATTATGCTTGTGTTTCACAAGACCATATCATTCTTGCAGGGGCAGGGTAGGGGAAGAAGCGGACAGAGGCCTATGATGACAAGCCAGTTTTCACATTACACACTGTACCCTTGCGGTTAAGAGGCATGATGCCCCGTTCCGGCAAATGGAAATCATGATGGCCAGTTTCCTCTTGCTCAATTAACCGCATAGCGCTACAATGTAAAATTACAAAGTTGACAGATGGCTTTTTTTGTGATAGAAGATGATTGAGAGACGGTCCTGATAAGCATAAACCTTTCGTGAGGATAAGGAGAGATTCACATGTTAGTCTTGTCTAAATATAAAGTGCAGTTTTCTGTAATTTCGGGCTTAAAAAGATTGGCAATGGCAATGGATCGGACAATGAAGACCCTGTTTCTCGCAGGGATGGTGCTGCTTCTGACGGCAATCTTGACCGGGTGCGGCGGAGATGGGGACGACACGTTCGTCATCACCGGCCCGGGTCTGGTAGGCATCGACGACAGCACGGTTGAAACGGCGCCGCTTCTTATCGTGACATATACGGTTCCGCCCTCTTCCTTTTTCGTCACCGTGAATATCCTGAGCGACCCCGCATCCGACGGGGATATCGCATTCGACCCGGTCTTCAATACTTTTACGGTAACTACGGGTCCTCCTGAGGTCTTTTTCGGGGAGGACAGCTTGAATGTGAATCTCCCGGAATACCGGGCCTTTCTGACGTTCCCCTTGGACGGTATCACCGGGCAGCCGGTCGTCCCGGGCGATGCGATAATCGTTTCCGCATTCCTTGAAGTTTTCGTCACCCAGGTGAACTTTGCATCGGTTGTCCCGACGTTCCTCGATCTTGTGCAGTATCCGTTCCGCGGCTTGTCGGCGGAAGATTTCGATACACCCATCCTGACGCCAACTTCCTTCAGGACATTAGATTTCTTTTACACCGATCGGGGAAACTTCGTCAGGATCGACGTCACCTCCCTCATGCAGGAAGCGCAGCTCCCGCCTGCACTCCTGGATTTCCAGGTCCGGTTTTCTGTCGAAACGTTGGCTTTTTTATCGTCCCGGGCTATTTCTGAGGAAGCCAGCCGAAGCGTCCATTCTCCGCCGCGCGTACTTGATAACATTCTGTTGAATAGAGGGTCATCTACAGCAAAACCGCCGACGCAGGAGGCATTGAAGTCAAGGCGCCGCTGACCGGCCCTGCTGACCCTGCCTTTTAGATTTATCTCTTGTACCGGCCGATTGCCTGAACTTTTCGCAGAAACTGCTGAGATTGCCGAATCCAAGGTCTGCGGCAATTACAGTGATATGGCTCGATTTCATCGCTCTTGTAATATTATATTGCTGAAATTCGATGTTGTTGGGGAAGGCCGCCTCAGTTTGCATTCAAAATGCAGCGGCTCTGTGGATAAATTTTATAATTTAATCGATGGCTTGTAAGTGTTTTTTTTCACTATCTGATATGATAAAAATAAATACTTTATGTAAAATACGTATAAATAGAGAATAATATTCGTCTGAAATCAAACATAGCAGTATGGCCTCATTTTTAGGGATTTTTCACGAAAGATAAAAAAGGAGATACCATGAAAGCAGCAACAATTATTATATGGGGGTTGGCATGGATGATCATCGCCATGCTCGCAATACCGCCGGGATTACCAGCGCAAGAGAAGGCCGGCGAACCTGAGGAGGCCTACATGTTCAAAAAGGAAGAACTGACGCAGATGCTTGCGCCGATCGCCCTGTATCCCGATTCACTGGTCGCCCAGATACTTATGGCATCTACCTATCCGCTCGAGATCGTCGAGGCAGAACGCTGGATGCGTCAGAACAAAGAGTTGAAGGACGATGCATTGAATGAAGCCCTGATGGAGAAGGACTGGGACCCAAGTGTAAAAGCGCTCTGTCATTTCCCGGATGTCCTCTTCGCAATGAGCGACAAACTCGACCAGACGAGGAAACTGGGAGATGCTTTTCTGAGTCAAGAGGATGAGGTTATGGAGACCTTACAAGAATTGCGCCACAAAGCTCAGGCGCAGGGAAACCTTAAGACGACAAAAGAACAGAAAGTCATAGTTGAAAAGGAAGTTGTCAGGATCGAACCGGCAGACCCGCAGGTGGTATATGTGCCGGTATACGATCCGCTATACGTATATGGCCCGTGGTGGTATCCGGCTTATCCCCCTTATTACTGGTACTATCCAACCAGTTTTGTTATCACAGGAGGGTACATCGGCTTTGCCCCCAGCATTTATATCGGGTTCGGCTTATTCTCATGGGTCTGGTTCGACTGGCATGTCCATTACATCCATGTAGACTACTATAAAACGCGACGATTCCACAGGCCCCGCGTCAGGCCGGGTTACGACCGGACTTTCTGGCTGCATGACACTCGCCATAGAAGAGGAGTTGCCTACAGGGACAGGACAACAAGTGAACGCTTCGGGTCGAGACCGCCAAGAGTATCACCGGCGAGTCCGGAAACACGCGGATTCCCGGCAAGAAGTTTAGAAAGAAGGGCAGTTGAACCATCGCCGGGCCCTGTTGAACAGCGGGAACGGGCGGTCGTGCCCAGGGTGGGTTCAGAGCCGCAAAGAATTGAGCGCACTCCCAGACGCGATACTACCTTCAGGGGAGTCGGAGATGGCAGATTCGAGCGCGAGGCAGGCAAGCGCGGTGGCGTAAGCCGCCGGAGCATGCAAATAAGAAGTCCGGGCAGAGGAATAAAGCTCCCAGCCGGTGATATAAGGCGTCAAGGCGGCGACATGAGACAGAGAGGCGGAGGAATAAGCGGCGGAGGGAGAAGCGGAGGTACGCGCAGGTAAAGAAACAGGGGGGTTGTCGTTAATTCTTTGAGGATAGATATACGATAAGGGAGGAAAAATGAATAGCGTCATATTTAATAAAAAGGCAGATGAGAGACGGACGATTTTGACAGCTTGTCTTCTGATTGCAGCTTTCATGACCCTGTTAGCTGCTGTTCCGGCCTCTCAGGCCGCAGACAAGATGCAGAAAAGCTTTTCCTCGCCTGATGAGGCGGTGAAGTCCCTGGTCGCTGCTGTCAGGCTGAATGATTTGGATGAAATGATGGCTATACTCGGTCCGGGAAGTAAGGAATTGATTTACTCGGGAGATGAAGTAGCAGATAAGGAAGAACGTGAAAAATTTCTCAATGCCTATGACAAGATGAACACCCTCCAGCAGGAATCGCCGGATAAAATGATTCTTTGCGTGGGTACTGACAACTGGCCTATGCCGATTCCTCTTGTGAAGGAAGGCTCAACATGGGTTTTTGACATCGGTGAAGGGAAGCAGGAAATCCTCAGCCGGAGAATAGGCAGAAATGAGCTTAATGTTATAGACGTGCTTCACGCTTATGTCGATGCACAACATGAATATGCGACCAGGGACTGTACAGGCGACGGCAAAGTCGAATTCGCCCAGAGGTTGATCAGCACCGGGGGGAAACGGGACGGACTTTACTGGGAGGCGAAGGAAGGCGAAGAAGTGAGTCCTCTCGGTCCTCTTGTCGCACGGGCAGCAAAAGAAGGATATGCCAATGCGGATCTTTCGCCGTTCCATGGGTATTATTACAAAATACTCCAAGGTCAGGGGAAACATGCTGACGGAGGAAAATATAATTATGTTGTAAAAGGGAAGATGATCCTCGGCTTTGCAATGGTAGCATATCCGGCCGAATACGGCAATTCAGGCATCATGACCTTTATTGTGAACCAGGATGGGATTATTTACCAGAAAAATCTCGCCAAAAATACAAAGCGCATTGCAGAGGCCATGAAGATATTCGATCCTGACAAAACCTGGGGAAAAGTCGAGGAGACAGATGAGCAGAAATAGTCAAAGCCGGATGATATAAACAAAAAATAGTGTCATATGTGTCTCATATGTACAAAATTAAATAGTCAGTTTCAGTATTTATCTACTTAGTATATGGCTCTTAAAACCCTGCTGTGTGCTTTGCTTTGTTTTGCACCATGTATCCGTTAGAACATTTCTTTTGCTGACCCATTTTTTAACCCGAAAAATGCATTTTTTTGATAAAGATAGGTCAAAAAAGGGGATCATTGGCATAAAATCTGCTAATATTTTAAATCTGAGGAGATTCAAAAATAATAAATATAGCACGAAATTTGTAGAAGCTTGCTTAGCGCGGAAAACATATCATGAATAAAGCAAAAATAAAGCAAAATTTCTGCAGAGGGCCTGCAGTGAACATGAAAAGTGAAAATCATAACGGGATTGAGACTGAGGCCGGATGTGAAAACAGCAGATAGTTGGGTAAATAATTACATAAAAATCTCAGGAAACATGTTGATGGAGACTCAGGGATGATTAAATGCGAAAGAGAAACAGATTTTTTTGAGGAGATCGTAAACACAGGCAAGAAGCAGGGATTTTCTCAATACAATGGTCTTGCGGAACCTTTCGCTGATTCTTTTTTACAGGAAGGGGTGGATGATTTTATAGCCTCTTTAGAGGAGGACGGCATTGGGGTTTTAGATTACGGGGAGATTGACCTTGATGAAGAAGAGGTTTCAGAAGACAGAGAAAACGGGGAATATGAAAAAACAGACGATCTCCTGCATGCATATTTTCATTCCATCAGGGATATACCGGTACTGACTAGGAATGAAGAAGTTGAGCTTTCAAAGAGACTGGAAGCGGGAAAAGAGGCGATTAAAAAGATGATGATCGACCTGCCTCTGTATAAGAACACAATCGAAGCGAGTTTAAATGGCAAGGAACAAAAGGATGCAGATAATATCGAAGATGAAAACATGGACAAAACCCTGTCCAGAAGTCTTGTAATACTTGAAGACCTTATGGGGAGAGTGCACTATGCAGAGAGAAAAATCGCACCATATGGTACTTTGAAAGATTTGGAACATCTCCTGCATGGAAAAGATGAACATGACATCAGCGCGTCTAAGATCAGAAAAATTACGAATGAAATTCAGGGTGAATACAGTCGAGTCGAAGCCGAGGCAGGGATTAGCATTGATAAATTAAAATCGATGTACATTGATATAACCAGAGCCAGGTCTTATCATACCGAGGCAAAACATGAGTTTGTCATGCACAACCTGAGACTGGTTGTGAATATTGCCAAGAGATACAGAGGCAGAGGGCTTTCTTTTCTTGATTTAATTCAGGAGGGGAACATCGGTCTCATGAAAGCCGTAGATAAGTTTAAATATCAAAAGGGTTATAAATTCAGTACGTATGCAACGTGGTGGATAAAACAGGCGATCACACGTGCACTCACCGATCAGACAAAAACTATCAGAGTTCCTGCGCACATGATGGAATTTTACACCAGGGTTATCAAGGTTACGAGGGAATTGACCCTGCAGCTTGGAAGAGATCCGGATAAAAAGGAAGTTGCAAAACGGCTGCGAGTTTCCGGGAAAAAAGTCGAAGAGATTCTTATCGCGGTACAAGATCCTATAGCACTTCAAACTCCGGTAGGTGATGAGAATACACAAATTGAGGATTTCATAAGTGACGAGAATGGTACATCTCCCTGTACCCATGCAGAAAACAGAAAGATTTCCGGGAAAATACAGATGATCCTCGGCACCCTGTCCCCGAGGGAACAAAGGGTGATTAGAATGCGTTTTGGCATAGGGTTTGAAAGAAATTACACACTTAAAGAGATAGGAAGTTTTCTCTCCGTTACCCGTGAAAGAGTAAGGCAGATAGAATCGCGGGCTATGAATAAACTGAAGAGTCAGAGAAAGGCATTAGATATTTTACGTAATTCATAAGCACAACATATAAAATCAAGAGTTCAACATCCAAATTACACAAATTTTTTAACTTGCAGCCTGTCTTGCCGCGGGATGAGCGCTATCCCTCTACGCATACCTTATATGCCAAGTAGTTTGTGCCATCATAACCATAGAGCTGAACATTGACATTTACTTCATTAGCCAGGGAACCTTCCACTACGGCTCCACTGTAATCCACGGTAATCTCAACTTCCTCAGTGTTTAGTAGAAATGTTAGTATAAATGTCTCTGAAGTCTCATTAAGTTCTGAAATAGTTCCCTCAACTTTCACATAAATCGCAGAGGCGGTGCAGGAATTTGTTTCAAGATCAATAATGTCGCATTTAACTTTGACATTAAGATTGTTATCAACTGCAAACTGGAGCAAATCGTCAATAGCCGTCTGACTAACTTCATTAATGCCTGAGTAATCTATGCCAAACGTTGTGACTCCTTTTTCGATAGTAAAGCTGTCGCCAGTCGTATCCAGGTCCGTGATGCTGCCGTTGATACTTTCTCTATATCCCTGGCCCTTTTTCCCCTCTATACCGGAGGCATTTAAAGGCGATACCTTCATGGTAGCTTCACAGTTATAGGTACTTTGTACCTGCTCCTGCTCTACTTCAAAATCTTTAAGATCAAAATCAAGGGCTAATTTATTATTCTGATTTGCAAATACGTTTACTGCCCCGTTGATATCAAGAGTGCAGGTTGTTTCGCTGCAATCAAGGGTATTGACATTGTTATTATCACCTTTATAATTCCTCCATGTACAGCTTGCCATTTCCCTTAGAGGATCCATGAGAAGAACTTGTTTGTCAAATTCTAAGCGTACCCTGTTGTATGACCGCGCGGGGCACGTTGCTGTATTCAAGAGTTGAACTTCTGAAGAAAGGTCTGTAATATCCACAGTCTCCGGTGTATTCAGTATCGTGCATGCGCTATTACTCCCTGTGTGTATTAGCTGAATACTATTGATGGTTGTTATCACCTGTTCATAATTTGACAGGTCATCTGTGGCATAAAGAGCTACAACCCCCGTTGATGCTGAATCGCCGTCACCCCCGCCACAGGAACTGAACAGAATTCCGGAAATCCCTAACCCTCCAAGGACTAAGATAACAAGTATCTTTTTTAACATAAAAACCTCCTTGTCTCTGCCAATTTTATGGACTGGATAATTTACGCTATTATATCATTTGAAATTAAATTATGTATAAAGTTATGATTCCATTATGGTTATTCTCCAGAGCTTCAATCCGCTTGGTAGCGTAAAATCTTCTGTGTAAAAATCTTGAGGTAAAAAATAAAAGGGTGTATTCTCCATTGTTCTGACAGGAA
>ENA-OSEO01001603-OSEO01001603.1-sediment-metagenome-genome-assembly--contig:-NODE-1603-length-39364-cov-10.797414_pt1 | contig 39364 bp, 30 predicted proteins | sample MGYA00237883_ERZ534232 | MGnify/ENA metagenome assembly ERZ534232 | reverse complement strand
TCGACTCCGATCTCCTCAAGGCTACCCGTGATTTTGCTTCTGAAATCAAGTCATATCCCTAAATCCAAAACCAACATTTACCGGGGGCCGGGTTGACTGAAAAGTATTTTGCAGCAACACCCTGTTGATCCGTGTACGAGATAATCTGTCAAACTCTAAGTTTGCGGTGCTCCGAAACCTCCACCTCCCGGTGTCTCGATAATGATTGAGTCACCTGCGTCTACCTTCAGCAAAACTCTGTGCGGAAGCCTGATGATTTCCCCATTGGCTTTTCTCAGTAAATTAGCGCCTCGTTTTCCGTTCCCGCCGCCGTTCATGCCGTAAGGCTCGTAGTTCCTGCGTTCAGATATGATCGATACTGTTGCAGGCTTCAGACAGGTAATCTCCCTGATGACTCCGTTCCCGCCCGGATACATACCCTTACCGCCCGATCCCCTTCTCAGGATAAATTTCTCAATCCTTACATCCGGATGTCTGTATTCGAGTATTTCAGGATCGGTTATCCTCGTGTTCGTCATATGGACCTGAACACCTGAGGCACCAGGGCATCCGTCGATTGCGCCGGAACCGCCGGCAATCGTTTCGTAATAAGGGAAATCCCCATCGATTTCGAATATGAGATTGTTCATTGTCCCCTGGGATGCTGCCGAGATTTTCAAAGCGCCAAGCAACACATCAACAATTCTCTGTGAGGTCTCAACATTGCCGGATGCAACAGGTGCAGGATACGCAGGATTCAAAAGTGAACCTTCAGGGACGATTATTCTGACCGGTTCAAGGCACCCGCTGTTCAGGGGCAATTCCTTGCCGGCGAGGCATCTGAGAACATAAAGGATTGCAGACCGTGTAACAGAAAGCGGTGCATTTAAATTATCAAGGGTGTGTTGAGGACCCGTGCCGGTAAAATCAAGCACTGCCTGTATTGTTTCCGGGGGATTGTAGCCACCGGAAATCCGGATGGTTACCCTTATGGGTGAACCATCATCGAGGAAGTCCTCACAGGAAGATTCAAAGGTATTGTTATGTCCGAGAAAGCGGGAGAGGGCCTGTTTCATTGAGAAACGCGCATTTTCACGTATAAAGTCCATATAATTTAGAACAGTTTCAAGTCCGTATCTGCTGATAACTCTTTCCAGTTCTTTAACACCCCTCCTGCAGGAGGCAATCTGTGCCTTTAAATCAAGAATACGCTCGTGGACATTGCGGGCTGGATGCGCATGGTTCGTGAGTATGTCCCGTATCCCGTCATCTCTGAAAGAGCCGTCTCTTACAAGGAGAAATGAGTCGATTAAAATACCTTCATCATCAATGTGGTCAACATACGGTGGGAGAGACCCGGGTGTTTTGCCTCCGATATCTGCATGATGCCCGCGTGCGGCAGTGAAAAAGATTATCTTGCCCTCATTGGAAAAAAACGGGCAGATAACAGTGATATCAGGCAAATGGGACCCCCCTTTATAAGGGTTATTGGAAACAAAGACATCTCCCGGCCTCATGTTGTCCTGATGGTCTCCGATGATCCCTTTCACAGCATCAGTCATGGAACCGATATGCACAGGGATATGAGGGGCGTTCGAGACAAGGTTACCATCCCGGTCAAATAACGCACAGGAAAAATCCAGCCTTTCCTTGATGTTTACGGAATACGCCGTATTTCTTAATGTAGATCCCATCTCTCTTGCTATCCCGCTGAAAATGTTATTGAAAACCTCGAGAAGCACAGGGTCTTTCCCGGTCAGGACTATTTCTTTATTTCCGTGAATGACCATTTCCAGGATAATCATCCCGCTCTCATGTACCACTGCTTCAAACCCGGGGTCTACGATCAGTATGGAATTTATGTCAACTATATATGCCGGCCCTTTTATCTCTGATCGCGCGGGTAATGATCCCCTGAGATAGACAGGTGCGTTTACAGGCCCCCGAGAGTAGTATATTGTTTTACTGAAAACAGGCTGCACGGTTTTTCTTTCATCACTGCCCGCTCCGCCGTATTCCGGGAAAAAATTCCCCCGGTCGGATATTTCAAGCCTTATGTTTACAACCTCGATGCCTGCTGAATCCGGGTAAAAGCCGAAGAGGCCCTGATAGCGATTCCTGAAAGATGCAAGGTTTTTTTCATATACATCAAAAGGCACTGTAATGAATGTATCAGTCCCGGAGGGCCTGAGATCCAACTCTCTCCGTACGGAAAGAATATGCCTGTCTTTTTTGCGAGAGAGGATTCCTTTCTCCATATGAGAAAAGATACGGGCGAGTTCTCCGTGAGTTTTTTTGTCGTATCGTCTTAAGATGGTTCTGGAAGCCTTATCTGCTCCTTTCGCAAGTCCGATCCCATAAGCTGATAACAGGCTGCAAAGCGGATGGGAGATGATTTTCTTGATGCCGAGGATCGACGCCAGCGCACATGCGTGCTGCCCTCCTGCGCCGCCAAAACAGACAAGCGCATAATTGCGGACATCAAATCCTTTTGAAACGGATATCTCCTTCATGGCACGTGCCATTTTTTCGTTGGCTATCCTCAGGAACCCCAGTGCAGTCTCTTCAGGGGTAAAACGCTTTTGAAGAGATTCCCCGATCTCTCCTGATAAATCATGAAACTTTTCTCGCGCGATTTTCACGTCGAGAGGGGAACGCCTGTCCCGTCCAAATGTTTTTGGGAAATATTCAGCAATAATCCTTCCTGTCAGAAGGTTTGCATCAGTGATCGTGAGCGGACCTCCGAAGCCATAGCATGCGGGTCCCGGATTTGCACCTGCTGATTCAGGTCCGACACACATTTTCTGGCCGTCAAACGAGAGTATAGACCCGCCTCCTGATGCAACCGTGATGATGTTCAGCATTTCTGTTTGAAGCTCTATCCCGTCTATGACCTGTTCATGGGTTCTCTCAAAATCGCCGTCATATCTCGAAACATCGGTTGATGTCCCGCCCATGTCAAAACATATGGTTCCTCCTGCACCTGTGTCCTCTGATATCTTGCCTGTTGCAACAACGCCGCCGGCAGGGCCTGAAAACAGTGAGTTTTTTCCTTTGAATGACCCGGTCGTAACAAGCCTGCCCGAACTCTGTATAAACTCTAAAGGTATATTCCCGGTCCACTTCCTGATTTTTTCGAGATACCTTGCAATCACAGGACTTAGGTAAGCATCAATGACAGTACTCTGACCCCTGCTGACAATCTTGATGGCGTTTATTGCCCTGTGGGAAAGGACGATAGTATCCGAGATGCCATGTTCAATTAATAAGTCGTTACATAAGAGCTCATGTTCCGGGTTTTTCCATGAATGCATAAGAACAACGGATATCGCTTGTATGTTTTCTGTTTTCAATTTCTCTATATCGTGTACGAACTTTCGTCTGTTGAGTTTTTTAATAACTGTGCCCCTGCTGTTTATTCTCTCATCAACCTCGTATACTGAAGAATAGAGCCGGGAAGGTTTTTTAATGCAGAGGTTGAATATATCGGGCCTGGCCTGATAGCCGATTTCGAGGAGATCGGAAAACCCGGCTGTCACAAACAGTGCGACCCTGCCGCCTTTACGTTCCAGGAGTGCATTCGTAGCAACAGTAGTGCCGAACCTGATAGCTTCAATGCTGTCTTCCGGCAGGGGATTATTCCGGCCGATGTTCAGCATCTGCCTGATGCCTTCAATGCACGCATCTTCATAATCAGGGGAATCAGAGAGGATTTTTAAAGTGTGAAACCTCATGTCAGGATCAAGACCTATGATATCGGTGAAGGTCCCGCCTGTATCAAGTGCGAATTTCCATTTCTTATGTTTTGATTCCGCCAATGTTTTTCCGGGTGTCCTGAGCGAGATGAAGTTATTATAGCACTGAGTGATAAAACGATTTGTTCATTTTTTCAATCAGGAGGTAAAGGATTTTAGGGGTTCACGTGAACGGGCATAAAGCTGAGAGCGAAGAGAGCAGGGCTGAGAGTTATTTGAAGTTTGGATTTTGGATTTTTAAATTACATACTGTCTCGGTTATGATAGGAAAGAAAGAAGGGAACAAGTACAGGGAATATCCATGCGATCGAAACTGCTCATCATCAATTGCCCGAGTAAATATTTTTTCCATATTCCCATGGGGACCTTCGGGATCTGCGATTACCTCAGCAGGAGAGACGTAGAGGTTAGACTGCTGAATCTTGCCCACTATCAAAAGACGGAAAAGGACGCTTTCCTTTCACAGTATATGGATCATTTTCAGCCTACTCATGTCGGTATTGTATTGCAATGGCAGGAGACCGCGGAGGGAGTTATGGAAGTCGGAGCATATCTCAATCAGCATTACGACCGGATTCAGATTATCTGCGGTGGTTTCACCGCAGGCTATTTCGGTGAAAGTCTTCTTAAAGAGTGGCGGTTTGTTGATTATGTTATCAAGGGCGATGCCGAGAGACCTCTGGAAATGCTTCTCGGAGGGGCTGAGCTTTCAAATATCCCGAATATAATCTACAGGAATAAAAAAGGGATACGCTCGAACGAAGTTGCATACCATATCGACCGGGAGACTCTGTCAGAGATATCTTTCAGTGAAATGACATATCTCTATGATTACGAACTATACATAAAAGCAGTCGAAAAAAAACTTGGATTCCCTATCTTTGTCGGGAGGGGCTGTTTATTCAACTGCAGGTATTGTGGCGGGAGCGCATTGTCGTTCAGGCTGCATAGCGGGAGGAAAAAACCGGTTGTAAGGAATATAAGCAGTGTTATCAAAGACCTGAAAAGGATTAAGGATTTTACCTCTAAGATATATATATGCTATGAGAACGATCGCAATTATATAAAGAACCTCTTTAAAGAAATGAAGAAAGACCAGTCGCTGGTCAAAAGATTTCAGCTTAACTATGGCGCATGGCATCTCCTGGACGAGGAATTCCTGGATTTGTACAGGGACGTCTTTATTTATGACGGCAAAGATACCCCTGTATTTGAACTATCTCCTGAAATATTCGACGACACGCTCCGTCAGAAAGTCAAGCATGATATAAGACCGTATTCAATCAAGGATTTCATTGAAAACCAGAAGCTTGTCAATGAATATGTTGGAGACAGGGTCAACACGTCACTCTTTTTCAGCAGATATCATGATGCGTTGGAAACTTATTCGGATATGAGGGCAGAGATCCTTGGTATTTTCCGGCTCAAACATACAGTGCTATGCAACAACATGCAAAATGTACATGTTGGTTACGATCACCTGTCTACTGATGTGGCAAGTCACTATTGGGAAACCCATGTGAAAAACCCCGGAGATTTCCGGACGCTCTTATCCTCGGTAAAGAGACTGAACGCGCAGGGATTCTATGGCTTTCCCGTCAATAACCTCTGCATATATATTCCCGAGACACTGTCAGAAACAGATATTGTGCGGTGTGAGTTGCTCATTACCATACTGAAAAACCTTGAAATGTATTTTTATGAAATGTTCCACATCGTGTTTCATTGCCTCGATGAAAGGGCTGTGGATATTATCGAGCAGCTTGTCTCTGAGAAATATCTATTCATTCCGGGGGACGTATTTAAAAAACTCGGATACAGCGAGATGATCAGTGATCTGACGCGGAGAATCGTTTATGAAGATTCCCTGGTGTCCGGGATTCCCTTTATTGAAGATATGACCCGCCTCTTTATGCGAAAGGCTCTGCACATGAGCAGGCAAGGTTCTGAAAGAGCCGCCTCAGGGAATAAATACCTGACGCTCAATCCTGAATGTGTGACGATTCACGAGCATGATTACCTGGATTTGTTAAATTTTCTGAAACGGTTGGATACCGATGGCCCGCACAATTTAAAAAAAGAAAAAACGGTCTACATATTTCTTCCTGACGACATATTGAGCATGCCTTATGCAACATACAGCGAGACTCTCAAGAGATTTGAAGAAGGGATGACCACTGAAACATACCATGACCTTATGAAAGAGAAGGGGATCTTTACTCCTTCATATCATGCAGATCTCATCAGGAGACTTATGAAAGGCAATGTCCTCTCCTGAACGGTTAGCCCCTGGGTTTTCCACGAGATGAATATTTTCTAAGACCGCAGAGTTTTTAGAATTCATCGCTACTCAACAGTTAATCCGATAAATGCAATTGGATTGTTTAGCCGGAGTCAAAGTCGTCTTCAAAGTCTTTTAATTTGATCCTTCCTGCTTTTTTGGGGTGTTATCCAATCTCATTAACCCCACCTTTACCTCCCCTTAACTTAAGGGGATAGGAGGGGTTTCCTCATATTCTTAAGCAAATCAGGAATTGCATCACAGCATGAACAGGGTGTTGCTGCAAAATACTTTTCAGACAACATTGCCCCCGGCAAATGCATTTATAGAAATAATACGCAGGTGCATGTGTGCGGAAAAAGCTTTCCCATCGCCACCTTTGTAATATGTTTATTATTGAATAAACCGGTATATTTTCAAGCTAAAAAGGATACAGTTCATAAGACAAGCAAATTTCGATTTGGAAAGGTTTTTCCGCATATATGCCCTGACTAACAAGGAATTGCCTTGCCTCCGGTTGATGGATTTTCGGGTTAAACATGAGACCGGTATCCCCCTCGCTTGTAAGGAGGGCACATCAACTCTCCCATGGAGGGAGAGCCTGCCCGGGGAATCCTGTTGGACGGGGGACAGGGTGGGGGATAGTTTTTTGAAGCAGGTTTGATTATACTGAGACTACTACAGTTGGTAAAATATCAAATACAGTTAATTTTTCATAAGAGGGGGGTTTATGAAAAAGCTTTCTCACCTTGATAAAGAGGGCAGGGCAAAGATGGTTGATATAACCCGAAAGCCTTCAACACACAGGGAGGCTGTTGCAAGAGGATCTGTTACCATGAACCCGGAAACAATGAAACTGATTTTAGATAAAAAAATTCCCAAGGGCGATGTATTCAGTGTAGCGCGTATAGCCGGAATCATGGCAGCAAAAAAGACAAGTGAGCTCATCCCGATGTGCCATCCTTTGGATATTACAGCAATAGATATGCAGTTCGATCCTGACACCGTGAAAGGCAAGATAGATATCGAATCACGCGTTTCCATCGTGGGACGGACAGGGGTGGAGATGGAGGCGCTTACATCTGTATCAGTAGCAGCATTAGCTATCTATGATATGTGCAAGGCTGTTGATAAGGAGATGGTGATTTCAGAAATAATGCTCATGGAAAAACGGGGGGGGAAAAGCGGGTTATTCAAGCGGAAGTAATCATACTTTTATTTGTTTAATCCCCTTTTTTGCTTTCTCATTGTACGGATCAAATTTCAATGCCTTCTCAAACTGATTAAGGGCTTTTTTCTTGGAACCTTCTTTCATATAGATCATCCCGAGGTTAACGTAATGTTCTGCGTTGTATGGCTCAAGTGTTATTGCCTCAAACAGTGCATCCTCTGCCTCCTGCATCCTGTCAGGAAGCTTAGTCAGAAATAAAGACAGGTAGCTCCAGTACCTTGCCTGCTTCGGTTCCGACTGCGTTGCAAATCTTAATAACTTGATTGCAGTTTTAAAGTCTTTCTTTTTGAAAGCTTCAACTCCTTGTTTAAAATGTTTTTCTGCATCCCGGGCAGTTGTAACCTCTTCTTTCAGGTTTTCCTGAACCGTGACAGGCGCTTCTTTTTTCCTGACAGGTATTTTCTTTTCGGTCACGGGTTTTTCTTCTACCTTCCCCGGTTCCTCTTTAGTTTTGCCGGCCTTCAGTGTCTCGTACGCACTCGTTATTGCGTCAAAGATTGCCGTAAGCTTGTCTTTCATATTAGGGTCAGTAGAAGTGAAATATCTGTCAGGATGGAATTCCCGTGTGAGCCTGTAATAATTCTTTTTTAACATTTCATCATCTGCGCCTTCGTCAACCTCGAGGAGTTCGGTGTTACTCAGCGAATCGAGACGCATATATAATTCTTCCACCTTTTGTAGAAATGTTTCTTTTTCCTCTGGAACAGGTTGCAGAATTTCTTCAAGGGAAAGCAACTCCTCTTCTTCTTCAACAGCCTCTTTCACCTGTTCTGCCTCTTTCCCTCCCTCCCTGATCACGCCAATAGACCATAAAACATAGAGAATTTTGGTAGAGTCAAATGACCCGATCCACGAGCTGCCTATGAGCTGTTTGATCGTTTTTGTGCCGTCAATCATTGACAGCATTTTCCTGTCCTGCTGGCTCAGTTCAATATCCTGGAAGAGACTTGCCGGATCACTGCTTAGCTTGAGTACGATATCTGAACGGGGCATCTCTTTCTTGATCCTGGTCCAGTTATCTATCCTTTTCACTCCCTCATAGATGAGGTTGCCCGTGCTCATTTTCAGGGTTATGACCTCCTGCTGCGGTATCTCTCCCTCCTGAAACTCATACGCAGCATCTTCAAGCTGGAACAGGCTGTATATAATCTCCTTGACCTGATACTTCACACCCCAGAAAAGATCTTTCGGTGACAGGTGCCCGAGTTCAACAAGTATAGCACCTTGTCTTTTCCCTGTCTTCTTGAGGAGTTCCACGGATTCGTCATATTGCTCCAGAGTAATTTTTCCTGCCTTAATAAGCATTTCCCCTAATCTGTCATCCTCATACGTTGAGGAAGCAAAAATTGCATCACCTTTCATTAAATAGACCTTTTTGGTGAATACAGGGGTCTTTACGGTTAAGGTGCCTGTCTTTCTGTTTCTGTTGAGAGATACAAGGATTTTCGTGAGGCTTATGTCTTTTATATTACCTGTAAGAGGTATATCCTTCATCTGAACCTTTTTACCTCGAATCTGTAAATATCTACCTCCTCATGAGGTAATATATCAGCTTTCATTTTTACGATCCTTAATTGTTCTTCAACAGTATCCACTCCCTCGAGGTCGGGTAACAGGAGGGCTCTCCTGTGTCCGCTCGCAATAATGACACCGTATTTACGCGGGTCAAGCTTTTTCATGTCGCTCACTTTTTCTGGAGGGGAAAGAACATCGACCGTGTAGTCAAGTTCTTGCAGTTCACTTTTTTCAACGGGGGGAAAGCGGGGGTCTTTCGTTGCCGCAGCTATTGCGTTCATTATGGTCTCGGCGCAAATATTTTCACATGATGGCATAAACGTCCCGATACAGCCTCTCAGTTGACCGTGTTTTTTAAGACACACAAAGACCCCCGCCATTTCAGTCATATCAGGCAGGGGAGGGTCAGGTGGTTTCTCAACTCTGCCGTCCCTGACATATGTTTCAACGCTCTTTTTTGCCAGCACAGCGAGAGGATGCATCTATTTCCCTCTTGCAAGCGTGTAGTCAGCTACCCTGAATAATGCCTCTTTCTCAGGTGAATCAGGGAAAATGCCCAGTTCAGTCTTTGCTTCAGAGACGAGCGCATGGGCTTTCTTAAGAGAATGCTCTATGATATCGTATTTCACAAAGAGCTTTTGTATCCTTTTCAGGCCCCTCTTTTTCAGTTTATTCTTAATGATACCCCTCACTTCTTCTTTTTCCGTGTCCTGTGCAACTTTCAGCAAAGAGATGACCGGGATGGTTAACTTTCCTTCGTTGAGATCCTTTCCAAGGCGCTTCCCAAGTTCATCCTCCTCTGCCATATAATCAAGTATATCATCAGCCATCTGAAAAGCAATCCCCGTGCTCATTCCAAACCGTGCAAGGGCATTTTCTTTGTCTTCGGGAAGGGAACCCAGGATCGCACCTATTCTGCATGCTGCGGAGATAAGAGCAGCAGTTTTGGCTGAAATAATGTCGAGGTATTCTTCTTCTGTTATATCAGGATCTCCGGTTTTGGTAAGCTGGAGAATTTCACCTTCCGTCATCCTGGTTGTTGCCTCAGAAAGGGTTTCCATAATTCTCTGACTCTTTTGCATGACGGCATTCCTCAGGGCATTGGAATAGAGGTAGTCACCGACAAGTATGACCACCTGGTTCCCCCAGATAGAGTGAGCCGGTGCCTTTCCTCTTCTTATGTCAGCACCGTCAACAACATCGTCGTGCAGGAGTGATGCTGTATGGATAGATTCAATGATACTCGCAAGGGTGAGATGCTCGTCTCCCCTGCAACCTGCCATCTCGGCACTCAGGATAAGGATGAGCGGTCTGAGTCGTTTCCCCCCGCCGTCAATAAGGTATTTCCCGATCAACGGGATAGCAAAAACAGGACTTCTGAAGAGGTCTCTCAGCCGGTCTTCGACAATCTCCAGTTGCGGTTTATAAAATGCAAAAATCTCTTCCAAATCCATCATTAATGGTAGGACAGCTCTTCTTTTAAAGTCAAGCTACAGATTCCTTCGTTATCTTACGGTTTCAATCGCAGTGCTTCAAGATTAACGTTCGCTTTTGTGAGCTTCTTTATGTCTGACGGTCTGAAAACCCCCTTTTCAGTCATTATTGCAGTGACGTATTTATGCGGGGTAACATCGAAGGCAATATTCCTTACCCTGATACCCTCAGGTGCAATCCGGACACTGCCGCCTTTCCCTGATATGCAGGTGATCTCTTCAGGCGCTCTCTCTTCAATGGGGATCTGTTCACCCGTTTTGATGGAAAAGTCAATACTGCTCAGGGGGGCAGCTACATAAAACGGTATCTTATGCTCTTTGCAGAGAACGGCAACAGTGTAAGTCCCGATTTTATTCGCAACGTCTCCGTTACGTGCAGTCCTGTCAGTGCCGACGATGACAAGGTCAATCTCACCTCTTTTCATAAGGGCACCTGCAGTATTATCAGTAATAAGGGTAACGGGGATATCCTCCTGCATAAGTTCCCAGGCTGTGAGCCTCGCACCCTGGAGAACCGGCCTCGTCTCATCGGCAAAAACCATGAACTTCTTCCCCTGCTCTTTTGCAACAATCATTGGTGCTGTTGCAGTGCCATATCCTCCTGTTGCGAGACTGCCTGCGTTGCAATGGGTCAGGATCGCACTGCCGTCCTGTATAAACGGGGCACCCCATCTGCCGATGGCCCTGTTGACCTCAATGTCTTCACGTAGTATAGCGATTGCTTCATCGACGATGATTTCTTTCAGCCTGTCCACCGGTTCATGTTTATTTTTTACTAATACTTTATTGATTCTCTCTGCAGCCCATTGCATATTTACCGCAGTTGGTCTTGCAGAGAGTATCTCATGGTAAATCGGCTTGAGCTTTTCAACAAATTCATCAGCTGTTTCTGCAGTTATTTCCTGCGCTCCAAGGGCGATACCCATAGCAGCAGCGATCCCGATGGCCGGAGCTCCCCGTATCCACAGCTTTTTGATTGCCTCCGCGACCTGCAAGTAATCTGAAAGAGTAAGACAGGTAATCTCAAAGGGGAGCCTTGACTGGTCAAGCATGATTACCTTGCCGTCAACCCAATCTATTGTTTTAACCATATCGGACCCCCATCGGAACCAGAAGTGTTATAACGAAAATAATCGTAAGTACTGTAAGAACACCAATCGTTCCCCACGATACGATATTGTGGAATTTAGGATTTACATAGTCTCCCATAAGTTTTTTATTATTAACGAGCGTGAGTGCATAGATCAGAACAAACGGCAGAAGCAATCCGTTGACTACCGAAGCAAGTACCATAAGGAATACAAGCGGAGCCCCCGGTATGAGTATCAAGAGCGCAGCAACAACGATCATAGACGTATATATCCACATAAATTGGGGTGCCTCTTTAAAGGTCTTGTTAACACCCCGCTCCCAGCCCATTGCCTCGCAGATATAATAGGAAGTAGCAAGGGGGACGATAATTGCACCGAGGAGGGATGCATTGGCAAGGCTTATGGCAAATATGAGAAAGGCATAATTTCCTGCGAGGGGACCCAGGGCAAGCGCTGCTTCTGACGCCTCGTGTATTCTTATCCCTTGTGAAAAAAGGGTCGTTGCGCAGGTTACAATTATAAAAAAGGCTATAATCTCTGTAATCCCGCATCCGATAAGAACATCGAGCCTGGACGCTTTATATTCTTCTTGACGTACCCCTTTTTCGGCAATTGACGACTGCAGGAAAAACTGCATCCACGGGGTTACCGTTGTGCCGATAATAGCAATGCTCAGTATGATAAATTCAGGATCCCATTGAACCGTCGGAATAAATGTATGCCTTAGAACATCTCCCCAGACCGGTTTCGCGAGAAATCCCGATATGACATAGCCGAAATACAGAAGACATGCGATAAGGAGTACTCTTTCAACCGCCCGGTAACTTCCTCTTAAAACGAGGAGCCAGATGGAGACGGCTCCGACAGGTACCATGATATATTTACTGAGCCCGATGATTTCCATGCTCGCAGCCCATCCCGCGAAATTAGCGACCGTTGTGCCCATATTGGCAATAAGGAGTGCAAGCATCATATAGAACGTTGACTTCACTCCGTAGTTCTCTCTTATAAGGTCGGAAAGCCCCTTGCCGGTTATGACGCCCATCCTTGCAATCATCTCCTGTACGACAACAAGGGCAACCGTTGTCGGTACCAATACCCAGAGTATGGAATAGCCGAAACGTGCACCGGCAACCGAATATGTTGTTATGCCGCTTGCATCATGGTCCACATTCGCAGTGATAATGCCCGGGCCCATGACTGCAAGAAACAGTGCAATCTTTTTCCAGAGTTTCACACTGTTCTCCTCTTGCGTTTTGCCGCCGGCGGCAGCATCCGGTCCATGATATCGTCTATCGTAACAATGCCGAGCATGTGATCTTCATCATCAGTAACAGGGAGAGCAAGAAGATTGTATTTCGATATTATCTCAGCGACCTCTTCCTCATCAGTATACGGAAAGACTTTCTTGAATTTTGTCAGCATGATATCGGAGAGCTTTGTATCCAGATGAGCAAGAAGCAACTCTCTCAGCGAGATCACCCCGATAAGCTTCTCATCGGTATCGATAACATAAATGTAATATACTGTTTCGACATCCTCGGCGTCCTTTTTAAATTTATCTATTGCCTGCCTTACAGGAGTTTCAGGGAGGTATGCGATAAATTCATTTGTCATCAATCCACCGGCTGTATCCTCCTCGTGACTGAGCAGCTCCTGTATATCTTCTGCATCTTCTTTCTCAATATTCTTGAGAAGCTCCTGTGCCTTGTCCGGAGGCAGTTCGCTCAGGATATCGGCAGCCTCGTCCGGGGGCATCTGCTCTATAATATCAACTGCTTTATCGGTGTCCATGTCGCTTATGATGTCAACCTGTGTCTCAGTTTCCAGTTCAGACAGGGCATCTGCTGCTGTCTCAACATCGAGTCCGCTAAAAAATGAAGCTCCTTCCTTAGGGGAAATTTGACTTATTATCTCTGCAATGTCAGCAGGGTGTAATTCGGATATCATCTGACCCGGCACCTTCAGGGATATGGTCGATAGTTTCGGTTCAAGCGGCTGTATATAATTCCAGCTTATAAGATTGTAGGAAAGCCGTTTCCTGAAAAGTTTCATGAAGTCTTCCCCGCCTCTCTCAACCCCGAGCCTTCTCATGATGCCTCTCATCCCGACATCAACCGCGACAAGAACAGCATCATTGTGAAAGCCCTCAAGTTTAACATCATTTACCCTCACAACCTTTGCCCCGTTTGCATCAACGATCTGCTTGTCAAGAATATCCCTGACCAGGAGAAGGTCCTCATCATTGAAGGTATAGGATTGAAGGTCTTTAAGGTAGATGGTTGAAGATATGATCCTTTTATTGAATATATGAAGGTCTGCCCATGAGAGACTGAAAAGCCCCTTCTTCTTCCCGATAATCAGTGCGGAAACCTTTGGGAGTGAAGTTCCTTTAATGATCACCAGGTCTTTTACTCTCCCGAGCTCATCGCCTTTCGGGTCGAGCACAGGCATCTTGAGTATTTCACTGACAAACAGTTCACCAAAGAAAGGCACTGTTAACCTCCAAATCCATTATGCTGATAAAAAGTATAGCCCACGCGTTTTTATTTCGGCAACTCGAAAATAGAAATCCGTAAGATGGCAGTGCAGCTTTTGCTCAAGTATTTTCTTTTCCCGGTCCAATATATCATACAGGAAAACGGCTTCCCCTTATGCTTTTCTTTTATGGAAGATCCCGTTAGAATATTACCTGAGATTTTTTCCTGAGCTTGATACTGGTTACTGGATACTAGTGTGCTGAGTCATAAATGCCTTGCATTAGTTCTCTCCAGTGTCATTCCCCGACTTGATCGGGGAATCCAGTTGTTTCAAAGGCTTCTGGATTGTCCGGTCCCTCCAAAAGAACGGCGGGCAAGCAAGCCGGACAATGACAAACAATTTTTGACTCAGGACACTATATACTGGATGCCGGATTTGTATACAAAAAAACTCATTTGGGGGGCTGTTGTGGATAAACTAATCATTCGTGGGGGTAAAAAGCTGAAAGGGACGGTTCGTATAAGCGGGGCAAAGAATGCTGCTCTTCCGGTTATTACTGCTACCATACTTGCACCCGGAAAAAATGTTATAACGAACGTGCCTGATCTAAGGGATGTCTCTACCATTGGCAAGCTCCTCACGTACTTCGGCGCTCAATTTTCTTACAAGGACGGAAACATGGTTATCGATACCAGACGAATTAAGACTCTGGAAGCCCCGTACGACCTTGTCAGGACTATGCGTGCTTCTGTTCTTGTGCTTGGCCCGCTGCTCGCACGCTTCGGACGGGCAAAAGTATCCCTGCCCGGCGGCTGCGCTATTGGTGCGAGACCAATAGACCTCCATCTTATGGGCCTTGAGAAAATGGGTGCTGATATTAAACTCGAATCAGGGTACATTATTGCCAGAGGAAAGAGGCTTGAGGGAACATCAATCTATCTCGATATACCTACTGTTACAGGGACTGAGAACCTCATGATGGCTGCGACACTCGCAAAAGGGGAAACTCTCATAGAGAACGCTGCGAGAGAACCTGAAGTGGTTGATCTTGCAGATGCGCTTGTTGCCATGGGGGCAAAAATACAAGGTGCCGGAGAGAGTATCATCAAGATAGGGGGGGTTGATGAATTGAAACCCCTCGAGTACTCAGTCATCCCTGACAGGATTGAAACGGGAACATTTATGGCAATCGCAGGAATAACCGGAGGCGATATTACCATAAAAGGCTGCCGTCACGAACATCTCGATGCAATAATATTGAAGCTCCAGGATGCCGGTCTTACGTTTGAAAATGTACCCGGGGGTATCCGCGTCATTGGCCCATCCAGACCGGGAGCTTCAGATGTAAAAACCCTGCCTTATCCCGGTTTTCCGACAGACATGCAGGCACAGTTCATGGCACTTATGAGCATAGCTGATGGAACGAGCATAATCAGAGAGACCGTGTTTGAGAACAGGTTCATGCATGTTGCAGAACTCAGGAGAATGGGAGCAGATATCACTGTAGAAGGCGGAACAGCAACAGTGAAGGGTGTCACGAGGCTTAAAAGCGCACCGCTGATGGCAACTGATTTGCGGGCCAGCGCCTCACTCATCGTTGCAGCCCTTGCATCAAGAGGTGAAACAGCAATACACAGACTCTACCATCTTGACAGAGGTTACGAAAAGATAGAAGAGAAACTACGCGAGATTGGCGCAGACATCAAAAGAGTCAAGAAATAATATGCTGTTCTATGTTCAATGTTCAACGTTTCTGTTTATTGGGTTCATAGGGTTTATCGGGTTTATTGTTTTAAAAGAAGTATATTCAATGGTTATTCATGGTTATTAACCCGAAAAATGCAATTGATTATTGAACCGGGGGCAAAGTCGCCTTCAAAGTCTTTTGATTTCAACATGTAGGAGCATGTATGCGTAAAAACCTTTCCAAATCGGAACTGGCTTGTCTTACGTAATCTCTCCTTTTTTGCTTGAAGTATTCTTGTTTAACGGATAAGATACGTGTTACAAAGGTGGCGATGGGAAAGCTTTTTCCACACACATGCCCCTACTTATATTTTCAGTCAACCTTGCCTCCGATAAATGCATTTTTTGGGTTAAGTTCTTCGTGGTTAATTTTTGAAATAGATATACTATCAATAACAACCGAATTACAATAAATAACAAGAAGCTTCAAGGGATTTGGAATTTGGAGCTGGGGAAGTTATTTGTAGTCGGAAAATTTTTGCAATGAATATACTATGAATAACGATTGAATAACTAAGAATAACAATAAGCCTTTAGAAAATTTGAACTCTTGAATTTGGATTTCAGTATTTTATCTTATATACGCCTCTGTTACATAGCGTCGCATCATGCGGTGACAGTTGAAATAGTAGGCATTTTTTCCTATCGCATTCTGCATCATCCGTATCCAGCCGTTTCTATCGTTATAGAAAAGGGGCATAATTTTTGTTTCAAGCTTGTCGTAAAGGTCAACAGCATCTTTTGTATCCATATTTTCAGTCAGTTTTGTTTCTGTGGGATTCGGGCCAATTGACCAGCCGGTGAATCCTTCTATATGCCCTTCTATCCACCATCCGTCAAGCACGCTGAAATTTATCACTCCGTTATGCGCTGCCTTCATCCCGCTTGTACCGGAGGCCTCGCGTGGCCGCAAAGGAGTATTAAGCCAGACGTCGACTCCGGAAATTATTCTCAGCGCAACGTCCATATCGTAATTATTTATATAAGCAATCTTAATCTTATCCCTCAGGCTTTCTTTCATGGCAAATATCTTCTCTATCAGCTTTTTGCCCGGCTCGTCTTTCGGGTGCGCCTTGCCGGCATATACAATCTGGAGCCTGCCTGCTGCTATTCGCTCAAGCCTCCTGACATCACTGAATATGAGGTCCCCTCTCTTGTATGCGGTTGCTCTTCTTGCAAATCCAATGGTGAGGATATCAGGATTCATCTGAATGCCTGTATTTTTTTTGACAAAATCCAGGAGGGCCTCTTTTGCTTCCATGTGTGCGTTCCAGAGTTCTTCGTTGGGGATTCGGCCGACCCGGACAAATATTTCAGGTTCGTTGGCCCAGCTCGGAAGATACTTGTCATACAATTTTTTAAAACTGTCACACGTCCAGGTAAAGGTATGAACGCCGTTTGTGATGGCGCTGATTTCGTACCCGGGGAACATGAAGCGGGAGACTTCACTGTGCTTTTTCGCAACTCCGTTAATGAATTCACTTAAATTAAGTCCGAGGCGTGTCATATTGAGATTATCCTGACCGCCGAGCTCTTTCATAACATCCAGGGGGATCAGTTCACCCATAATCCTGACGATGAGCTCATAGGGGAACCTGTCATGCCCTGCTTCGACCGGCGTATGCGTTGTGAAAACACAGAGGTCTTTAACCATTTCGATATCCCAGACCAGTTTTTCATCCCATACATCCTCTATAGGCCGTTTGAATCTACTGAGAAGTTCAAGGGTGAGGAGGCTCGAATGTCCCTCGTTCATATGATATTTTTTTATTTCAAACCCGAGTTCATGGAGCATCCTCACACCACCGATACCGAGAACGATCTCCTGCTTCAGTCTGTATGCTATGTCGCCGCCGTAAAGATATGAGGTAATCTCCCTGTCCTCCGGAGTATTTTCTTCTATATCCGTATCAAGGAAAAAGATCGGAACACAGCCGCCGGTGAGACTCTGTTCATTATACTGCCATGCCTGCACGACGACATCCCGGCCTTCGATCTGTACAGTAACCTTCGCAGGAAGCAATAGCATATAGTGGGAGGGATTCCATTCTACAGGATATTCATTCTGTCTCCCTTCTTCGTCCAACTCCTGTCTGAAATATCCCTTTCTGGTTAAAAGCGTAACCGCAACCATCGGGAGTTTCAGGTCAGCACTTGTCCTGATGGTATCTCCGGCGAGCACTCCGAGACCTCCGCTATATGTGGGTATATCGTTCCTGATGCCTATTTCCATTGAGAAATATGCTATCTTTGGTTCTTTTGTAAGGTCCAAGAGACAGTGAAGGTTCATGGTCGAATATTTTACGCTATTTCATTTACGATAAACAATATTGTCAAAAGATAACTTCGATCCAATTCATGACGGTAATATAGAATTACATCAACTCCCTGAAATCGAAAATACAGTAAAAGTCGTCTGATCTCTGTGGTTCGATCCTTGAACTTGCCTTTGCTTTGTAAACGATGTATTTGATCCCATGCTGTTTGGCTGTTTTTAGTATCTCCTCTGAATCATCTACAAAGAGTGTTTTGTCTCTGTCGAATCCAAGCCTCGTTTCTGCCTCTTTCCAGAACGAAACGCTTTCTTTTGGATATCCGACATCAAACGAAGAAAGAACTGAATCGAAATATTTTCCTATACGTGTTTTTTTTAGTTTAAGATCTATCGACTTGAAATGGGCGTTTGTAACAAGATGCAGCTTTTTCCCCTGTTTTTTTACCGCCTGTAAGAAGTCCTCAACATGGGGATGCACCTCGATCAGATGTGTAATCTGTTTTTTCAAGGCAGGCACATCAAGATCAAGCTTTCTTGACCAGAAGTCAAGGTCTGTCCAGTTGAGGGTGCCTTCACGTGCCCGGTATTGTTTCATGAGCTCCTCACGAGCCTTACCGAATGTCATATGATATTTATCAGCATATCTTTCAGGCAAAAGATGTCCCCAAAAATAATCATCAAAATATTTGTCGAGCAGTGTTCCATCCATATCGAGGAGCACGAATTGTATTTCATGAATATGGATATTCATCATGTGCGTTTTTGTGGTAATTATTTCAGTCTTATACATAGTATAATCCAATTATTCATAATGTTCGCAAGAAGCATCTTGATAAATACATACCTTCACCCGTACTGATGACCGTTTGATTTTTCAACATATTTTCCGTTATTATCACTCCATGGAAACGAAGAAATACCTGGAACTTTCAAACCGTTACATCATGAATACCTACAGAAGGTTTCCTGTTGTCCTGAGAAAAGGGCGGGGTATGAAAGTATGGGGCAATGACGGGAAAGAATATCTCGACTTTGTCGGCGGAGTCGCTGTAAATATCCTTGGCCACTGCCATCCTAAGGTTGTTGTCGCTATCCAGAAGCAGGCGCAGAGGCTCTTGCATGTCTCGAATTACTATCATATTGAACCGCAGATAAGACTTGCGAAGCTGCTTGTTGAAAAATCCTTCGCAGACAAAGTTTTCTTCTGTAACTCCGGCGCCGAGGCAAATGAAGCAGCAATAAAACTTGCCCGTAAATATTCAAAAGATAAGGGGCGTCCTGACAGTTTTGAGATCATAACAGCAAAGAACTCGTTTCACGGGAGAACACTGGCTACACTGACAGCAACGGGCCAGGAAAAATTCCAGAGGGGGTTTGAACCGTTAGTCCCGGGGTTCAGGCATGTTCCGTTTAATGACATTAGTGAACTGAGCAGGGCAATTACAGAGGATACCTGTGCCCTGCTGTTAGAGCCGATACAGGCTGAAGGAGGGGTCATACTGCCGGATGAGCATTATCTCAAAGCTGCGAGGGACCTCTGTAATGAGCATGATATCCTGTTTATTCTGGATGAGGTCCAGACCGGTATGGGAAGGACCGGGAAACTGTTTGCGCACGAACATTATGGCATTACGCCTGATATCATGACAGTCGCAAAAGGTCTCGGCGGTGGTGTACCCATCGGCGCGATGCTTGCTACTGAAAAAGTTGCTTCTGCATTCCAGCCCGGCAACCATGCAACCACCTTCGGTGGCAACCCGCTCGTCTGTGCTGCTGCGGTTGCAACACTGGAGACCCTCATGGAAGACGGGTTTATACTTGATCAATGTAACAGGATGAGCAAGTATCTTATGGAGAATCTTCACGAACTCAGGGATGAATTTCCGGGCCTCGTAACCGAAATACGTGGTAAAGGACTCCTGATAGGTATGGAACTGACAAAAGATGGTGATCCTTTTGTGCTGGCATGTCTTGAAGAGGGGGTGCTCATAAACTGTACTGCCGGCAAAGTACTCCGCTTCATCCCGCCTCTTATTGTTCAGCAAAAGGAAATCAGCCGTCTTATTCGTGTACTCGGGGAAGTTTTTACAAAATCCCTTAAACAGGGTTTATAGTAATTATGGACATAAAACGGGATTTTCTCACTCTGAGGGATGTATCTTCAAAAGAGATAAACCGTATCCTGAAGAGAGCAATCGAGCTTAAAGCAGGTAAGGATGCCAACAGGTGTCCTTTAATCGGAAAGAGTATCGGACTCCTCTTCGAGAAGGCATCAACAAGGACACGGGTCTCATTTGAAGTGGGCATTTATCAACTCGGAGGCCAGGCTCTCTATATGAATCCCAGGGAGATACAGATTGGCAGGGGAGAAACGATCCGGGATACTGCAAAAGTATTGTCACGGTATCTCGATGCAGTTGTTGTAAGAACGTATGGTCATGACACGCTCGTGGAGTTTGCCCGTCATGCGGCGATACCTGTCATAAACGGCTTGAGCGACCTCCACCATCCATGCCAGGCCCTCGCAGATTTGATGACCATTCTTGAAACAAAAGGCCGTTTTCGCGGAATCCGTCTTGCCTATATCGGTGACGGGAATAATGTTACAAACTCACTTATTGAAGCAGCTTCTCTGACAGGTATGAACCTTGCAGTTGCATGTCCCCGGGGGTATGAACCGGATCAAAACATTCTTAAAAAGGCAAGGGCTGTTTCAAAGAGCAAGATTATCATCTTGAGAGATCCGGGGAGTGCAGTATCCCGGGCCGATGTCGTCTACACAGATGTCTGGGTCAGCATGGGCCAGGAAAGGGAGGCATCAAAGAAAAAAAGGAAATTCAGGGAGTATCAGTTAAACAGCAGCCTCCTTGCATATGCAAAAAAGGATGCCCTTGTCCTTCACTGCATGCCTGCTCACAGGGGAGAAGAGATAACCAATGAAGTCATCGACGGCCCGCAGAGTGCGGTTTTTGACCAGGCAGAAAACAGACTGCATACCCAAAAGGCACTCCTGGAATTTCTCTTGACATAATTTTTTTGTTCCGTATCAATGAAGATGATGTGTGCAAACATTACAAGAGAGTACATATGCAGGCATATGCGCTGCAATTAAAGCGGTTGCTTCCTGTTTTTTCTCTCCTGAAAAAAAACTTGACGTCCTTCTTGTGCTTCCAATGTGCACATGTGCTTCGATCGAAGCCGGGGTTGTTTGCACGCCCAATCTTGTGCATTCTTTTTTTGTTCCTGTTCCCGTCTTTCCTGTGCTGTCTTGAATACAGGCCTGCCGGTGCTTTTCATGCTGAAGTACTCCCCCGGGACATCAAGCCAGGGGACGCCTTTTTTATCAGGGCAACAGATATATACACGTCCGACCCCCCGGTCGCTTGTATAAACAAGAAGATGCTTTATTTCAGTACCTGCGGAGAGGGATGCTTTATAGCCATTGGAGCGATGGATATAGAGACAAAACCAGGGACATATACCGTGAATCTGTCTGCTGGTAAACAGGAAAAAACATTGACACTTATTGTAAAACCTGCGCATTTCCCCACTCTCAATTTAACGCTCCCCGATGAGAAAGTTTTCTTGAGCCCCGAGAATCTCAGGAGGGTAAAAGAAGAGGAGGAGAAGCTCCTGTCCCTGTTTCAGGTGGTATCTGAAAAGCTCTGGGACGGAGGTTTTATAATTCCGCTTGCCAATGAATTTTCCACTGCATTCGGCACAAAGCGTATTATGAACAAGAAAAGGATCAGTATCCATCGCGGATTAGATATAAGGGGCAAAATGGGAGAGATGGTCAGGGCCTCAAATGATGGCAGGGTCGTTTTGGCAGAAGAGCTTTTCTTCGGTGGTAATACGGTGATCGTCAACCATGGACAGGGAATTTATACTATTTATATGCACCTGTCAGAATTCAAAGTCCAACCCGGAAATACTGTCTCGAAGGGAGATACGGTTGGGCTCGTGGGAGCATCCGGGAGAGTAACAGGTTCGCACCTCCATTTTGGAGTGAAGGTATTGCTTGTCAATACGAACCCGCTTTCAATGTTGGATCTCGATTTATAACCCGAAAAATGCAATCACTGTCAGGCATATATGGGTAAAAACCTTAATAAACGTCTTACAAAGGTAGCGTCCGCACTCAGGTCTCCTCATTCTCTTCTGCGAACCCGCCTGGGGCGGACCGGGGCGAGCGGATTCGCCGGGGCGAAATGGGAAAGCTTTTTCCGCACACATGCCCTACGTATGATTTCTTTAAATGGGTAGCGAGCCTATTCCCCGTGGTCTTGCCACGGGGTTAGCGAGCGAATATAACTATATAATAAAAATTCCTTACATTAAGATTCCCTGAGGTCTTGCCAGAGGGAATCTTCAATGCATTTTTCGGGTTAAAAGTCTTAACAGGATAAGGAAAAGAGTCAACAGATGCATCGCATAATGTTACAATCATGTATTCCAAAGAAGAGGGCAGCGGGAGATTAAAAATGGATGCAGATGAGTATTTGGAAATAGTTAACGAAAACGGCGAGACTATCGGTTATGCTCAAAGATCCGAGATTCACGGAAACCCATCCTTAATGCATAAAGTAGTGCATGTCCTTGTTTTCAATACAACGGGAGAGATCCTTCTGCAGAAACGCTCTCAGAACAAAGACGTGGCTCCGGGTAAATGGGATACCTCGGTTGGCGGACACGTTGAGGCCGGGGAAGACCTGCTGAGATCATGCAAAAGAGAGATGCAAGAGGAACTCGGGATTACTGAATCTGAACCTGAATATCTCTATTCATATATTCACAGGAACAGCTATGAATCAGAGCTTGTGAATACATACCGGTGTGTGTACGATGGTGAAATCACCTATAACAGGTTTGAAATCGAGGAAATAAGGTTTTGGAATCCCCGGGAGATAGAAGGGGCTATGGGGCAGAGGATATTCAGTGATAACTTTGAAGATGAGTTTAGGAATTATCTGAGTAAGTATCTGCCATAACAATAATACCCTTACTTTTTTTGTTATTCTCTCCGGGAAGATGATTACCTCTTGCATCTGGAGTTTCGTCTTATCAAGTGTTCATCTATGATTAATTTTCTGTAGAAGACTTCCCCGTTATAGTCTCCACGTTGTTTGAATCAACGCTTTCAGACTGTGCAGGAGGAGGAGCTATGTTATCGGATTTGAGGGTAGGGGGGCCCTTTTTACCACAAGCGGAAAGGAGGCAGTAAGCAGTAAGCAGTATGCAGCATGCACTCACAATGAGAATGTATGAAAGAATAAAAGACATACTACCCACGCTTGACTTATAGGTCAATATTTTTTTCTTTATCCAGTAATCGATCCTGGGTAATTTGTGCATGATATATATGGCCTATTTCGTACTATTGATTAATTTCCCCAGTCGTTTTATCTGCCTTTTCACTTCAAGAGGAGACGTGCTCCCGAGAGATTGCTTATTTTTTACGGATCCCCCGGGTGCCAGGCAGGAATAAACGTCTTTTTTTACAAGGTTGGAAAAGGCATGAAATTCCTTCAAGGTGAGTTCGTCAAGCTTCCTTTTATTCCTTGTACAATACAGGACAATCTTGCCTGTGATTCCATGAGCTTTCCTGAAGGGCATGCCCTTTTTAACGAGGTACTCAGCGAGATCTGTTGCGGTGGCATAACCATATCCGGAAGCTTCCCGGATTCTTTTTATGTTGAATTGTATATGTGGAAACATCTCACCCATCACGGCAAGACAGGCTTTAATCGTGTCAACCGTTTCAAAGACAGGGATTTTATCTTCCTGAAAATCCCTGTTGTATGAAAGTGGAAGCCCCTTCATTACTGCTAAGAAAGAAAGAAGATTCCCATAGACCTTGCCGGTTTTGCTCCGGACGAGCTCTGCAACATCGGGGTTCTTTTTCTGTGGCATGATGCTTGAGCCTGTTGTATATGCATCCGGCAATTCGATAAAGTTAAATTCTTCTGTTGACCACAGGATCAACTCCTCAGAAAGCCGTGAGAGATGCATGATGATGAGAGCGGAGTTAGACAGAAACTCTATGACGAAGTCCCTGTCAGACACTGCATCGATACTATTGTGAGAGATGCCTTTAAAGCCGAGAAGTTTTGCAACATATAGCCTGTCAATAGGCAGTGTCGTCCCCGCGAGTGCACAAGAACCCAAAGGGAGCACATTTATTCTGTTTAAAGTGTCACGTAGTCTCTCTCTGTCCCTCTGGAGCATCTCAATGTATGCAAGTATATGATGTGACAGGAGGACAGGCTGTGCCCTTTGCAAATGTGTATATCCAGGCATGAGCACATTTATATATTTCATAGCACTCTTGAGGAGTGTTCTCTGCAGGCTCTTTATCAGAGAATCTATAGCTTTACTTTCTGCCCTGAGATAGAGCCTTAGGTCTAAAGATACCTGGTCGTTCCTTGAACGAGCGGTATGGAGTTTCTCTCCCACATCACCGATCATGTTTATGAGAGCAGATTCGATGTTCATATGGATATCCTCGAGGGCTTCTTTGAAACGGAATTTCCCTGCATCAATTTTTTTTGCTAACTCCTGAAGTCCTTTGATTATCTTTGCCATCTCTCTTTTGGAGATGATCCCCTGTTTTCCGAGCATCCTGACATGAGCGATGCTACCCTCAATATCATATCTCCAGAGACGGTAGTCAAAAGATATTGATTCGGTAAAGGACTCCACGGTCCTGGATGTTTTACCGACAAACCTTCCTGCCCATGGTTTTTTCATGTCTTTCCCCTGGTTTCTTTTAAGCCTTGATTTTCTCTCATAGTAAAGTTGCCAGCATGAAGTTTTGGCATGAAAGATCAAAAATTATCTCGAAACCATCATGCATCTTCAGACAAAGGCTAATCGAGAAAATGCAAGCTCACCATAATAATAAAGGTCAAGGGAAGGACTGTCAAGACATGTCAAAGGCCTTCGCAGGATTCATGACATAGTCGCTAGTGTGCTGTCTGCTAAATAACCTGAACGTTGCATAACAAAAATCGTCATTGCCCGACTTGGGTCGGGATCGCAATGACAGTGTAAAGAAATGTTACGGACAGGACACGAACACTGCTGAATTCATGCATGTGCTTGAGATAACCTGATCAAATTGGATAGAGTAATACCATGCACTACCAATCTCTTAAAGTCCTTCATGAAAGAATTGAGTCAGTAATCAAAGGCAAGGGCAATGCTGTAAAAATGGCAATTGTTGCTCTTATCGGCAGGGGGAACCTTCTTCTGGAAGACGTACCCGGCGTTGGTAAGACTACACTTGCTTTTACGCTTGCAAAGGCTACAAATTGCTCATTCCAGCGTATCCAGTTTACCAGCGATTTACTGCCGACTGACATAATAGGTGTCAATATCTACAACCCGGATATACGGGAATTTGAATTCAGAAAAGGCCCATTGTTTGCCAATATCGTCCTTGCAGATGAGATAAACAGGACAAACCCAAAAACACAATCCGCACTCCTCGAGGCCATGAACGAGAAGAGGGTATCGGTTGAAGGGAAGACGTATATCCTGCCTGAACCCTTTATGGTGGTTGCAACACAAAATCCTATCGAATATCACGGAACATTTCCCCTTCCGGAAAGTCAACTTGACAGGTTCATGATACATATTAAACTCGGTTATCCAGCCCCTGAATATGAGAAGCATATCGTATTAGAGCAATCGCGTTTCGATATGATTGAGACAATGGAACCGGTCATATCAACCACTGAAATAGTCAGAATGCAAAAGGAGGTTGATACCGTACGGATTGATGAGAGCCTGCTTGATTACATCATGTCCATTATCACTGAAACGAGACGGAGTGAAAAGATACGACTCGGCGTAAGCCCGAGAGGAGGACAGTTCCTTGTCAAGGTTGCCCGGGCAAATGCCTACTATGAAGGAAGAGATTATGTTGTCCCTGGTGATATTAAAGAGCCGGCACCACTTGTCCTCGGTCACAGGATTATTCTGAAAACACGTACCTACATATCTGATGCTGAGCATGTCATTAAGGAGATACTTGATAGAGTCCCTGTGCCGGTATGAAATTTACCAGGGAAGGGAAGAGGTTTTTTATTGCTACAGTCCTCATAGCGTTCGCAGCATTTAATACGGCAAATAATCTTATCTATCTTGTCTTCTCCATGATGCTTTCAATCCTTTTTCTCTCCATTGTCATACTGAAGTGGAATCTCAGGGGACTGACACTCAAGATATCTCATGACAAACCGCTATTCGCAAACAGGATTTCTCACATGAAGATCGCTCTTGCCAATGATAAAAAGTATGTTGCCTCCTATTCTGTCAGGGTCTTGATGCCTGAAAAAGTGGACGGAAAGGTATACATACCGAAGGTTTCATTTTTATCAGAGACAGAGCAGGATATTCCTGTTCGTTACGAGAGAAGAGGAATATATCGATACGGTGATTTTATAATAGAATCAAGTTTTCCGTTCCTGTTCTTCCGGAAAAGGTTTCATTGCCGATGCGAAGGAGAAGTCGTTGTTTATCCCGAGATAAAAGAACTTGACACGGGCATCTCAGAATTGGTGAACAACCGGTATGAGCCGTCTCAAACAAGGATTGGAAAAAGTGATGAATTCTCGACAATCAGGGAATTCAGGTATGGTGACGATTGGCGCGGGATTCACTGGAAGGCATCTGCAAAATCAGCACAGTTTATGGTAAAGGAATATGCCTCTTATGAACCAAAAAAGATTACTATCCTGCTCGATAACCTGAAGCCTCTTCATGAAGCGTCATTTGAAAAGGCTGTTTCCCTGGCCGCTTCAATGACTGACCGGTTTCTCAACGAAGGATATTTTGTCAGGCTTCTCACGTGCAGAAAGATGATCCCCTTTGGAAACAGGAGAGACCATCTTTTTAAGGTACTCGACGTCCTTGCAGGGGTTGAGGGACAGGATGTATGGGAATGCCCGGTCTCTGTTGATGATGAAGGTGTTCATATGGTGATCCTGAGTTCAGAGGGGTCGCGTTTGAGAAGACTCATTACGGGTAATGCCATGGTGATATATGCTTCAACTTTATAAAATTCTTACTGCGGTTCTTGCCTGTACCGGCTGTATAGGTCTACTCATATCCGGTGAAATCAATCTCCTCATGTCCGTGACCGGTGCGGCACTTATTCCCGGATATTACAGATTTCTTATCGGGAGACCTCCTGCTCCTCAATGGGTAATCGGAGGATGTTCGGTTTTGACACTCCTGGTATTCTTTTTTGATTCCCTGTTTATTTCGAGTGATTATTTTATAGCTGTTGGGCATCTTACCATAACATTCCAGGCAATAAAAAGCTTTGACCTGAAAGAACCGTGGGACCATCTTCAGGTTTATTTCATGGCACTTCTGCAGCTTATTATTGCCTCGGAGATCATCTATTCAATTACCTTTGGAATCCTTTTTATTATATTTCTCGTCGTCTTTGTCACTGCCATAATTTTTTCGCATTTTATGAAGGAAGGTACAATTGAAGGTATCAATTTCAAGAAACCCATACTGTATATCTCTCTTCTCACACTGATTATCACAGTTGTTTTTTTTATATCTATCCCGAGGATATCACAAGGGATATGGAGCAAGGGGCACAAAAGGGGGATAAAGAGTATAGGGTTTTCGGAAAAGATTAACCTAGGCACATTTGGTGAATTTAAGCTTGATCAGACGATTATTATGAGAGCAGAGTTGGAGCCAATGGTACCCGGTCCTTATTACTGGAGAGGAATGATCCTCGATGAGTTTAATGGAACATCGTGGAGAAACACACTCATGAGGACGAGAAGAACTGTCGGGAATATTGAAAGAGAATTTATTGTCCAACCTTATTCAAAAAGTACGGTAACACAGAAGATTATGCTCGAGCCGATTGACTCTCATGTTATTTTTGGTCTCGAGCACATTATTTCTGTAACGGGCGATTTTTATCGTCTTGAGCAGGATCCTTCCTCTTCGCTGTATGTAAGGAGAAGGGGTTCAAAAAGGATCCAGTATATTGTTCGGAGTAACCCCGACATATCTTCCGAGCCTTCGGTAAGCCTAAAGGATCAGGACAGGTATCTTGGTGTACCCGTTTTCTTGAAAGACCTGATAAAGCCGCTTACGGATAAAATACTAAAGGCAGAAGCGGCAGAACAACTGTCAAATCTTCAGAAAGCAAAAATAATAGAGATATATCTTAAAAAAAATTACCGTTATTCACTGAGTGTGAACCCGCCTCGTGATCATACCAGCCCCATATTGTATTTTCTTTTTCAATCCAAGACGGGTTTCTGTGAGCATTATGCTACAGCGATGACCTTGATGTTACGGTCGGCAGGAATTCCCGCAAGGATTGTAACAGGTTTTACAGGCGGTGAATTGAATACATACGGCGGATATCTCATTGTCAGACAGAGTAATGCACATGCATGGATAGAAGCATTTATTAACGGTTCATGGGAACGGTTTGATCCAACGCCACCGATTATTACGCAGCCACCTTCGACGTATACTCTCTATATGGATATGCTGAAGCTTATATGGGACAGATATGTGATTGCCTTCAGCCTTTCCGACCAGAAAGAGATTGTAAAGGGTGTTTCAATGCCATTCATGAAACCCTTGACCACGGATGTCAGACACCGATGGCCCGCAGAAATTTTCATTGTCATTTTGCTCATAGCAGCGATATTGACAGCTATTCTTCTCGTGAAACATATCCGGTTTAAGCGATACGGATTCGTAACCGCACACTATGTGAAACTCCGGAAGATTCTTAAACGTAGAGGCATTACAATAAAACAATCATCAACACCGTCAGAGATAAGGGAAGAAGCTGCCCATCTCGAAATGAATCAGAGCATCCTGGAGGCGTTAAATCTCTATGAGAAGTACAGATTCGGATGCAGAGAAACAGGGAGTGAGGAAAGAGCGAGGTATCAGAGGTTGGTAAGGGAGATTAAAAGACGGTTAAGGAGATAATTCCTAAAAGCGCGATGGGTTTTAACTATCAAGTACCTCTCTCACTTTTTTAAGAAGCTCATCCGGTAAGACAGGTTTAGAGATAAATTTCAGCCCGGCTTCAGGGAAGCCTTTTTTGTAAAGAACATCTGTAGCATACCCGCTCAAGAAAATAGCCTTTATATCTTGCCGTATGGTTTTTATTTCATGATAAATCTCCAAGCCGTCTTTTTTAGGCATGACTACATCGAGAATAAGAAGTTCGATATGGTCTCTGTGGCGGTTGAATAATTGTATAGCATCTTCGCCATCTGATGCCTCTATAACTGAATACCCATACTCGATAAGTACCTCCTTCAAAAATTCCCTGACGTATTGATCATCCTCTGCTATGAGAATTTTCTCTGTGCCTCCTTTTAGAACATGAACATCGCCGGGTTTTTCATCTTCAACCATTGCTTGAGCTAAAGGAAGATATATATTGAAGGTCGTACCTTTACCAATCTCGCTCTGCACATCGATATATCCATTGTGCTGTTTTATTATTCCGTAAACCATCGGGAGACCAAGTCCTGTGCCTTTTCCTACCTCTTTTGTCGTGAAGAACGGGTCAAAGAGTCTTTTTTGGGTATTCTCATCCATGCCCTTCCCTGTATCCTCGACCGATATCATGGCATACGGACCGGCCTTGCCATATCCGTGTGTCCTTATAAATTCATTATCGAACATTACCTGTTCCGTTCTGATAGTCAAACTCCCCCCATCCGGCATGGCATCCCGTGCATTGGTTGCGAGGTTTATCATTACCTGTTCTATCTGGGGAATGTCTACGATGACTTTTAAATCTTCTTGGGAAGCAAGAAGTGAAAGTTCAATATCCTCGCCGATGATCCCCGGGATAAAGGCTTTTAAGCCGTTTATAATATTGCTTAGCTTAGCAGGTCTTGGATTAATCGTCTGTTTTCTGCTGAATGCAAGGAGGTTATGAGTCAAGCAGGCAGCTCTTTCTGCTGAATGTATGATATTTGTTGCGTAAGTGCTTAAGAGCTTATTCTGGCTCACTTCAGTCTTCAGGAGGTGTCCGTAGCCTATTATTGCCGTGAGGATATTATTGAAGTCGTGGGCAATGCCTCCCGCGAGCTGGACAATAGCCTCTATTTTCTGCGACTGAACTAACTGCTTTTCAAGCCGTTTCCGATCCGTAATGTCTTTGATAATGCCCCGGTAGGCTGAAATCTTACCGTCTTGATCACGAACAGCAGTAGATGTCAGAAGGACGGTAACATGTTCTCCGTCTTTCTTTTTAAGTTCTACTTCAAAGTCTTTTACGTATCCACTGTGTGCAAGCGTTTTTTCGAAGGCCCTCCTTGCCGAAGGGAGAACATAGAGATCCTGTATTATATCGATTTGACGGAGCTCTTCTTTGGAAGAATACCCCAACAACTCAACTCCGGCAGGATTTATATCAATAAACTTTCCCTGCGGAGTGCTCACGTAGACTGCGTCTTTTGACTCTTCAAATAAAGCCCGGTAGTTTTGTTCACTTTCCCTCAATGCCGCTTCTATTAGTTTTCGCTCGGCAATATCGGAAAGGAGGGCCTCGTTGGCCTTTTGGAGCTCTGCTGTCCTTTCGTGAACTTTCAACTCAAGTTCCTCGCGTGCTTTCCGTATTTTTTCCTCTGCAAGCTTGCGCTCTGTAATGTCAAGAATGATTCCCCTTATCCCTACAGTCCTGGTTTTTTTAATAACAGGGGCGCTGTAAATAAAGACAGGGAATGTACTGCCGTCTTTTCTCAAGGCAATGTATTCATGGTCATCGAACTCTGTACCAGTCAGCCTCTTTTGAATATTCTGAGTTAGTCTTTCCCTGTCTTCAGGGGCAAAAAACTTAAGTGCTGTAATGCCTCGTTCAATATCCTTATGAGTATAGCCAAAGGCCTCGAGGCCGGTGCGATTAAGGTATGTGACATTTCCTTCGGAGTCTACTTCAAAGACAGGTTGCGGCAGGAGGTCTGCCAGCTCGCGGAACTTCTTGGCACTATCTTTGATCTCCTCTTCTTTATTTTTGCGAAAGGTAATGTCCCGTGCGATCCCGAGTATGATGGTTTTGCTTTTGAACTTGATTGGAAATGTACGTATTTCCACAGGGACCTGGGTGCTGTCGCTTCGGTTTAAAATAAACTCATCCGGACCCGTTGGCATTCCAAGGGCACTTTTTGCCAAGAGCGAGGCAGCTTTCTGGATTTGCTTCGGAGAAAACAGGTTTAATTTTAGAAAATTTTTACCAATTAATTCTTCTTTTCTGTATCCGGTTATTTCCTGACATGCTTTATTGCCATCTAAGAACTTCCCTTTTAAATCAGTTAAAAAGAAGCCGTCAGGCGCATATTCAAACAATTTATGCAGACGCTCTTCGTTTACAGAGGATAGTTTTTCGGATCGTCTGACTTGAGATTCTAGTCCGGTAATCTGTTCCCGGAGTTCTGCTAACTCTTTAATAAGTTGCTTTTTTGTTTTCTTTTCATCTTTTTTATGGTTGGATTTCGGGTTGCCTGTGCCTGTCATTTCCATCCATGTTCACCGATGAGAGGGACAAAAACGCATGGTGTGTGAAATGATTCGGAAAGCTTTCCTTTTGATTTGACGATTTTTACGATTTGCTGTGAGAAACGGTCACCAACCGGCGCTATGATTATTCCTTCATCGGATAGTTGTTCTATTAACGGCTCGGGAATCTTTGGGGTTCCGGCGGTTATGATGATTCTGTTAAAAGGAGCTTCTTCCGGCCAGCCTGAAGTTCCATCGCCGACTTTCACATGGATATTCTTATATCCGAGTGCATGAAATCGTGCTTCTGCCTGCTCTGCAAGTTCCTGAACGCGTTCTACAGTATATATTTCTTTTGCGAGTTCAGCAAGGATTGCAGCCTGATATCCGGAGCCTGTTCCTATTTCCAGTACCCTTTCTTCGCCCTTGATTTCGAGGAGTTCTGTCATAACGGCAACCATATATGGCTGTGAAATAGTCTGACCTTCTCCGATTGCAATGGCCATATCGTCATATGCCCTGTGTTGCATGGATTCATCGAGAAAGAAATGTCTCGGGACTTTCTTCATGGCATCAAGAACGCGCTTGTCTTTTATCCCGCGCGGGATGAGTTGTGTTTTTACCATAATGTCTCTTAGTTCCTGAAAATCCATTATCTGTCTGAGTAGTTATTTACTAATATGGTCATAAGTATAAAGACATTGATTTGAAAATCCCTCCTGACCTCCCTTTGCCAAAGGGAGGAAATACACCCCTCTTTGGCAAAGAGGGGTAGGGGAGATTTTTTAATAATGCCTTACCCATAAACTCCACAGTAAATATATCTATTTTTACTTATAGTTGTCTTAGCAAGCATATGCTTTTTATACTTGTAGCATACTTGGAACCAAATGTAAAAGAATTTTTAGACTCTCCGGGCGATTTCAGTGGCAGCTAAAACACCGGAGGCAGAAGCCTGTATAAGCCCTCTGCTCACACCGGCACCATCACCGACTGCAAAGAGATTTTCTATCTCGGTTTCAAGTGATCCTGTAAGTTTCGGTACTATCGAGTAGAATTTAACCTCTGCACCGTAAAGAAGGGTATGGTCTGAATGCACGCCCGGGGTTATTTTATCAAGTGCCTCGAGCATTTCGACAATATCGGACAGATAGCGATAGGGCATGACGAAACTTAAATCTCCCGGGGTAGCGTCCCTGAGTGTTGGCTGTACAAGACCCCCTGCAATACGTTCATTGGTTGATCGTCTTCCCATCCGGAGATCACCGAGACGCTGTACAATAACACTTTTGCCGAGCAGATTTGCGAGACCTGCTATGTGCCTTCCGTAGGATATAGGATCGTCAAAAGGCTCTGTGAAAAAGGTATTTACAAGAAGTGCGAAATTTGTATTGTTCGATCGGGCATGTGCATAACTGTGGCCGTTGACGGTCCATATGCCTTTCAAGTATTCTTTGACAACCTCACCATACGGATTAACACAGAATGTCCTGACTTTATCGTTGAATGTCTTCGAATAGAATATCAGTTTCGGTTCATACGTTATTTTTGTAAGAGGCTCAAGAACATGGGCTGGAAGTTCGATCCGAACACCTATATCAACAGGATTTTTTAATACAGTAAGCCGCAGTCGTTTTGTCTCTTTTTCAAGCCACCGTGATCCCTCACGGCCGGGAGCGAGGATAACAAAATCAGCATAAAGCATTGTACTGTCTTTCAATTTAATGCCGGTAACCTTTCTTTTCTTTAGAAGAACTTTTTCAGCTTCTGAGCTGAACCTGGTTTCTGCCGCCGCATTGAGTGATGCCTTTATTTTTTTCAGGACTGTCTTGCACCTGTCAGTGCCGATATGTCGTATCCTCGATGGGATGAACTGGAGGTTATTGTCTGCTGCAAGGCGGGCTATTTCAGAAATTTCCCTACTGTTGCCTCCGTATGTCTCAACAGGTGCACCGAATCTTACATACGTTTCGTCCACTGATTTTATGAGAGATTCCAGAGAGTCTTTACTGATGTATCGCGAAAGGAACCCTCCGATTTCAGGAGAGAGGTTCAGTTTGCCGTCGCTGAAAGCTCCGGCACCGCCCCACCCGCTGAGGAGAGCGCATTCAGGGCACGCTGCGCATGAGACTTCCTTTAGCTTCATGGGGCATATCCTCTTATCGATTTCTTTCCCCTTTTCTATGATAAGGATTTTTAACCTTTTTTTCTGCTTGAGGAGTTCAAGCGCAGCAAAAATGCCTGCCGGGCCGGCCCCCACAATTATGACATCGTAATGTTTTACCGTACATTCCATTTGTATTTAAAATTCTTAGCAGCCTTGGAAGACCACCTTCCTCGTAGTAATTGAAGAGCCTCGTAATTTGTGAGATCGAGATGAATAGGGGTAATAGAAATATAGCCACTCTCGATAGCCTTAATATCTGTATCGGCACCCTTCTCCCACGACGGTTCCCCCCCGCCGATCCAGTATTGCTGATTCCCATGAGGGTCAAGGATGTCATGAACAGCATTGTCATAAACGCGTTTACCTTGTCTTGTGAATTTAATGCCTTTTATTTTGTTCATTGTTACATTCGGGACATTGATATTTAAAAGGGTATCGGAGGGGAGGGAATTTTTAAGGATGTACCTGGCGATGTCTACAGCGGTCTTTGCAGATGTTTCAAAGTATAAAGGAGCCTTTCCGGATTGTTTCTCAATAACGAGAGAGATTGCCATGGATGGTATTCCCATTATGGTGCTCTCCATTGCAGCGGAAACAGTACCGGAATAAAAAATATCATCCCCGAGGTTTGCTCCTTTGTTAATACCTGATACAACGAGTGAAGGTTTTTCCGAAAGGATCTTGTTTATCCCTATTGCGACGCAGTCAGTCGGTGTTCCGTTGACACTGTAGACATGTTTCCTGAGTTGTTCAGCCTTCAGTGGCCGGTGCATGGTGAGAGAACGGCTCGCTGCACTTCTTTCCCTGTCAGGTGCGACGATATGGGCATCACCGAGTTGTTTCATTGCATTGAAGAGAGAAAGCAGCCCGGGAGAATTCACTCCATCATCATTTGTAACAAGGATAATCTGCATCAGGAGTATTCTATCAGAACAGGATGGGTGGATTCATCATAAAAAAGTTGCTCTTCTTTCACTATTTATGCAAAATATACACGTTTTCATAAGAAGTTTAACGAAGCGCTGTTTCGCGAGGGGTCATGAACCTCGCTCGAAAAGGATGAGACATGGGGAGCAAACTTACCTACAAAAAGGCAGGCGTTGATATTGACGAGGGGGAGAGATTTGTTAAGCGTATCTTACCAATGGTCAGAAAGACGTTCAGGCCCGAGGTTATTACGGATATCGGCGCTTTCAGTGCTCTCTTTAAGCTCGACATATCCCGGTACAAATACCCCGTCCTCGTAAGCGGAACTGACGGTGTCGGAACCAAGCTCAAGATAGCCTTCCTGATGGACAAGCATGATACGGTCGGGATTGATCTCGTTGCCATGTGCGTCAATGATGTCCTTACAAGCGGCGCAGAGCCATTATTTTTCCTCGACTATCTGGCAACGGAAAAACTTCGTTCCGATAAGGCATCAAAAGTCATTAAAGGAATAGTGCAGGGCTGTAAAGAAGCAGGTTGTTCACTCATAGGCGGTGAAACAGCTGAGATGCCGGGATTCTATTCAGAGGGTGAATATGACCTTTCCGGTTTTGCTGTCGGTGTGGTGGATAAAAAGCGTATTATAGATGGCTCAAAGATAAAAGAGGGGGATGTCATTATTGGCCTTGCATCAAGCGGGCTCCATAGCAACGGTTATTCCCTGGTTAGGAGACTTCTTTTAGATATGAAGAAGCCGGATATACGTGCTTATGTCCCGGATATAGGGAGCACCCTCGGGGAGGAGCTTCTCAGGCCAACGCGGATATATGTTAATGCCTTTTTCGCCCTCAGAGACAAGATAGAAATTAAGGGAATGGCTCACATAACAGGTGGTGGTTTGACGGGAAATATTCCGAGGATATTGCCAAAGGGTTTTTCTGCACATATAAAGGTCGGTTCCTGGCCTGTTCCCGTAATATTTCGCTTCATTGAAAAGATTGGAAATATATCCGATAAAGATATGAAAAAGACTTTTAATATGGGTGTTGGTTATGTTATGGTAGTAGCTGTAAAAAATACGGAGAAAGCATTATTATTGTTGAATAAATCCGGCTACCCGGCCTTTATCATCGGTAAAATAATGAAAGGAGGGCGAGGTGTTCGATATTCTTCATAAGCTGAAGCGCCTTCTTAAAAAGGCATTCACCCCTGTAACAATCATGTTTGTTCCTCACAGTAAAACCAGAACCCTTAATATCAGAGTACCATTCATTGGCATTTTATTCTCATTAATAATATGGTGTTTTGTCACGGTTTATATCCTCAGTATTACTGTTAATACAATTGAATACTATAAGATGAAGGACAGGTTGAACTATTATTCACAGGAGTTCATGGAACTCAGCACAACGATGTCAGCTATAAAGAATGCAGAAAAGGAATTTCGAAGATTATTTTCCCTTGAATCCAGAGAAGATGTCCTTGAACATATTGATGTTTCAGACAGCGGATCAATCGATATGGAAAACTTAAAGAAACAGGTTCAGCATACTATTGAAAACGTTGGAGAAATAAAGGATTATTTACACATTCAAAGAGATATATATTTTGCAACCCCCAAGGGATTGCCGGTTGAAGGGAGAATAAGTTCTCCTTATGGAAAGAGGAATCATCCGATGAGCGGAGAGGTTGAATTTCATTCCGGGCTGGATGTCTCAGCGAATCCCGGGAATCCTGTGCGGGCAACAGCAGATGGTATAGTGAGTTTCTCCGGATGGAGCGGGGGAAACGGGTACCTTGTGGTACTGGAACACGGACACGGTTTTTCCACGTTCTACGCACACAATAAAAAGAACGCTGTTGAACTCGGGCAAAAGGTAAAGAGAGATGATGTGATCGGGTACGTCGGGACAACAGGGAGTTCAACCGGGCCACATGTTCATTATGAAATCTGGAAAGATGGGAAACACGTTAATCCCAAACAATACATTGGAGGGCATTCATAATGTTCAAGGGTATTGTCAAGAATAATGAGAAGCTTGAATCATTCATCGGCGCCAATTCAAATTTCAAAGGTGACATTGATACCAAGGGAACCCTGAGGATTGACGGGTCCATGGAAGGCAAAATCAATGCTGACTGGGTCATCCTCGCTGAAAAGGCATCCATAAAGGGTGATATCAGTGCAAAGGGCATCGTTGTCGGCGGGAAAGTTGAAGGCAATCTTTATGCAAAAGAAATTGTAGAGATAAAACCAAAAGGCAAGGTATCAGGAGATATCTCAACAATAAAATTAACAATCTTTGAAGGCGGTGTCTTTGACGGCAGGTCTTTTATGCAGACAGGCGGTGAAGCTAAGGTAGTAGAATTACAATCAAAAGGCGGATAAAAAGAAATAAGAAAGGCTATGTTTTTAGATACCCCATGGGGACGGGATGGGACGTTTGAAGCCTTTTTGTGATGCCAGAATGTCCAGATGAATGGTTGCTACATCCTCTAAATCAAGATCCGGTTCGTAGTCAAGGTTACGCTTGTCGACTGTTTTTATATACTGCTTGCATTGTTCACATAGTTCAACACGATAGGCTCTTTGCCCTTCGGCATAGAAGAAGTGAAGTTTTTCATGGTCCTGATTGTCACAGAATGGGCATTTCAATCTTTGACTTGGCCATATAAAACCACAGAAAGAGCACATAAAATGCCTTTTCCCTCCTTCTCCCTTCAATTCAGACATTTTCGGAAGGGAACCACAAACAGGGCAGTATCCCATAAACCAATTCTTGAGATCTACATAATTCTTTAATGTTTCGACATTGGCATGGATGGAAGGCAGAATGCTCATATAGACGAGAAACTGCAAGACCGGTTTATCTATCTTCAATTCCTCAGCAGTTTTTTCCTGGTATAAGTTATCAGAATGTTTTTGTAACAACTCATCCAAATGCAATCTGTTGTCAGCGACAGCCTGCTCGATTCTCTGAATTTCTTCATTCATCCTGGATGTAGTGTCTTTTGCGGTTGTGCATAATGACTCAAACAGCACAATCGCTGAAGGGATATCAATAGCAAAGGTTTCCCTGCTGATTAGAGGGAAACCTTCTTTTGTCTGTAATTTTCTCATGTTGTCTTTTGTTGCAACGGGAGAAACGGAGAGAACAGGGGTTGTGTCAAGCTGTTTTTCACGTACCTTTTCGTAGAAGTCAAGAATTTTTTCATAGGCAGGATTTTTTTTCCTGTGTGTCTCGATATCTTTTTTCAGTTTTTCTAAATCCTTATTCATTAGACATTATATTACTATTTATATCTTTATAAAACAAGTGTACCTAATAAGGTGTGCGCCCATAAGTTGTATAAATAAAATCTTTGTATAAAATCGACCGTTTGCTGTTCTCTGTCATTCCGGCTTGTCCGGAATCGTTCTCGCTGCGAAGAAAGATGCTGGACAAACCCGCCGTAAGTCTGGCGGGTAAGCCAGCATGACAAAGTAAATCCACTCATTTCTATGACCGCACTATTGTTAAATAAAGGGCTTGTTTTGGGATCCCCCAAAACAAGCCCTTGTCTGAGCTACTAATGAATTGCTAACCTACCAGACGTGAGAGCTTGAGGACTGGCTTTATTATCTGCTTCATCGCAGCAGTTCTTGTGATCCCTGCCGGGTCTTTAGCATGTGCAAATTTATGATACTTCTTTGGATCGTCAATCACAAGGAAGATCGTCCTGACTGATTCAACATTGAGAAGCTGGGCCTTGGGATACATTTTCTTAATCTCTTTCAGCCTCTTATTTGCCATGTCGAGCATTGCATCACGGTCACCGAAGTTCATGGTTCCGGTAGGGCAGGTTTTAACGCAGGCCGGCAACAGCCCTTCTTTAATCCTGTCAAAGCACATAGTACACTTTGCCAGGCCACCGGTCTTTTCGTCCCAGCGGGGGATGTCCCAGGGGCAGGATTCCCTGATGGACTTGGCATCCGCCGCCTTTACCTTTACCTTGGGATTGTAGAGAACCGCACCTGTACCATTGTCTCTGGTAATTGCGTTTACTCCAAGGGCTTGCGCCGTATACATACAGGGTGGCTCAAGGCAGTGCCTGCACTGATCAGCGAAGAAATACCACTTGGGTTTTCCATTATCTTCAAGCTCGCTGAACCTCACCAGTTTAAAAGTTACAAATGAGAGATCTTCCGGATTCTGATGGCTCCCTCGCTGAGTGGTCTTCGTCGCCGGGTTCATATTCCACTGTTTGCATGATATCTGGCAACCGCGACAGGCCGTACACTTTGATGTATCTATAAAAAAGGATTTATCTGCCATTATTCATCACCTCCTTAAACCTTTTTAACGTTAGCCATAAAGGCTTTGGATTCAGGTATCATTGTATTCGGATCACCGACCGTCGGGGTGAGCAGGTTTGCGCTGTCACCTCCATCCTTGGGATGGAGCCATCCAAAATGATAGGGAAGCCCGATCAAGTGAACCGTTTGACCTGCTATGACAAAAGGTTTGAGCCGGAGTGTAACGATTGCAGTAGCTTCTACTTTTCCGCGGGAGGTTTCCACAAGCACCTTGTCACCATTTCCAATACCTCTCAATTTTGCAAGCTCCTGGCTCATCTCGCAGAATAGCTGTGGCTCAGCTTCAAGCAGCCACGGCAGCCAGCGTGTAAGAACCCCTGTCTGCCAGTGTTCGGTCACCCTGTAAGTCGTACAAACGAACGGGTATCTCGGATCACAGGTAGCAAAAGTGTCGGGTCCGCCTTCGAAAATCTTTATAACAGGATTGATTCTCTGGCTGGACATTATGTTCTGTTCTATCGGACATTCAAGCGGCTCATAATGCTCCGGGAATGGACCGTCTGCCAGGCCAGGGCCGAAGACCGAAGCAACTCCGTCCGGTTTCATAA